>Ga0105240_10000050_pt1 | contig 236144 bp, 246 predicted proteins | sample KBSC54metaG_FD_80426 | JGI IMG/M metagenome (GOLD analysis project Ga0105240, IMG submission 80426) | Corn rhizosphere microbial communities from Kellogg Biological Station, Michigan, USA - KBS C5-4 metaG | ecosystem: Host-associated > Plants > Roots > Rhizosphere > Soil | place: Michigan...
CCGACTTCTATAACAGTGGTGCAAATCAGCAAATCCAACTTTTTGTCTTTAAAGGCGCGCATGATGCGTTCTTTTTCGTCAGCTTTTAATTGGCCGTGCAGCAAGCCAAGGCGGCGATGTTTAAACACGCTTTTTGTCAGGCGGTCATGCTCAGCTTCGACACTTTTAAGTTCGGCATCTTTAGCGTCAGCGACTACTGGACACACGACATAAGCCTGACGACCCTTGGTAATTTCGCTGTCGATGTGAGTATAAACTGTGTGACGCGCCAGCGGCGACACGACTTTAGTGGCAATTGGCTGGCGGCCTTTAGGTAGTTCATCTAAAATAGAAACTTCAAGCTCACCATATACTGTCAACTGCAAACTACGCGGAATTGGCGTGGCCGTCATACTAAGTAAATGAGGCATGCGCGCGCCCTGTTGTAAAAGTTCAGCACGCTGGGCAACGCCAAAACGGTGCTGTTCGTCGATGATAACAAGGCCAAGTTTTTTAAATGTATTATCTTTTTGAATAAGCGCGTGAGTACCGACTACCACATCGACATCACCATGTGCAATATGCAGCTTTGTTGCCTCCTTGGACTTAGGCTTTGTCGAACCAACAAGCAACGCAACACGTACGCCCATAGGTTCCAACAAGCTGGCTAATGACTGCGCGTGTTGCGTCGCTAATATTTCGGTCGGCGCCATAAAGGCTGTTTGCAGGCCGGCTTTAGCAACCATAAACGCCGCCATGGCGGCCACGGCTGTTTTGCCCGAACCGACATCGCCCTGTAGCAAGCGGTTCATTGGTGAGGGTGCTGCAATATCTTGGCAAATCTCCCAGACAGCGCGGCGCTGGGCATTTGTCAACGCAAAAGGCAGTGCCGCAGTGAATTGTTTGGCGGTCGCAGCATTAAACAGCACCGGCCAGCCCGCTAAACTAGCAATATCTTTTTTATTGTAGGCGCTGGCGAGCATTAGCGTCAGGACTTCCTCAAACGAAATACGATTTTTGGCATCAGCCAGCTTTTGACTGCTTGTCGGAAAATGGATTTCACGCAGTGTGTCATTTATACTAAGCAGTTTTTGATCGGTGACTATCTGTGGCGGCAACGTTTCAGGCACCATGGCCATGAGCGGCAAAAGTTCGTGCATGACCTTGCGGATTTGGTGCGACTTTAGGCCAATTGTCTCGCGGTAAATTGGCACAATGCGCGCCGTACTTACGCCAACTGTAGCGGTTTGTTCGGTCGCTGGGTTTTGGAGCACGTAACGATTGCGTTGCAGATCATAAATGCCAGAAAAAAAGTACTCATCACCCTTTGCTAATTGCGCCGCCCTATATCTTTGGTTGAACCACACGGCACGCAACTTGGAACTGCCATCATTAAGCACTGCTTCGGTTATATGCAGACCGCGGCGAATATGACGGCCAGTTACCGATTCTATCTTGGCTTTAACCGTAACCTTGCCAGGCACTAATTTGGCGATTGGCGTAATGTGCGAAAAATCTTCGTACCGTCTAGGGAAAAAGTACAGCAAATCATGCACGGTTTTGCAGCCTAGCGCCGCTAGTTTGCCAGCGAGCACCTCGCCCACACCCTTTACCGTTGTGACCGGTGCGCTAAGCATTACACAATTTTTACAAAGCGGCGTTTGCCGGCTTGTAATACATCACCTTTGGCTAAAGCAACCTTGGGTGTAGTAACTTTTTGTTGGTTGTGCTTAATGCCGCCTTGGTCAAGCAAACGGCGCGCTTCGGAATTGCTTGTGACAAGATTGGCACGCACTAAAATACCAACAATGTCATAATCGCCTGGTTCAAGCGCTAATGTTGGCGTAAGTTCGTTTGCTTCCCCACTAAACAACGCGGTAGTTGCCGCCTTTGCCTTGTCAGCTTCGGCCTGCCCGTGAACTAATTTTGTGACCTCGTAGGCTAACGTTTTTTGCGCCAAACGTTCTGCTGGATTTTGCTTAAATTCGTTGATAATCTTTACAATGTCGTCCTTGCTCAGCAATGTGTAAATTTTGAGATAATCAAGCACGCCGTCGTCATCTGTATTAAGCCAGAACTGGTAAAAGTCAAAAACACTTGTCTTGGCTGCGCTTAACCACACCGCTCCGCCTTCGGACTTGCCAAATTTCTTACCCGTCGCCTTATTAACGACAAGTGGCGATGACCACACATGCGCTTCTTTGCCATCTAGTTTACGAATAAGTTCAACACCCGAAAGGCAATTGCCCCATTGGTCAGCGCCACAAATCTGTAATGTTACGCCATTATTACGGAACAGATGCAAAAAATCGTAACCTTGTATTAATGAATAGCTAAATTCTGCGTAGCTAATACCCTTACCATCTTTGCCAATGCGGCTTTGCACAAAATCACGTTGCAAAAGCTGCGTCATGGAAAAATGTTTGCCAATATCACGTAAAAATTGCAGGTAGCCGAAATCTTTAAACCAGTCATAGTTATCGACAACGGTAAAGTCCTGACCAGCGAACACCTGCTTATATTGCGCAACGATACCCGCTTTGTTTTTAGCAATTTCATCAAGACTTTTTAACTGACGTTCTTCATCTTTGCCGTCTGGATCGCCAATCATGCCCGTCGCACCACCAACAAGCAGCACCGCTTTGTGGCCATGATTAATAAAATGACGCGCCATTAAAGCAGGAGCCAAGTTGCCGACGGTCATTGAATCGGCACTAGGGTCAACACCCCAGTAAAAAGTAATTGGTGCGCCGTCTATTGCGTCGTTATTTTTAAATGTGGTTTGGTTTACAAAGCCGCGCCACTGCAGTTCTTCAGATAGTTTCATAGTGTCTCCATGAGTTACAATTACAGTGTTTTCTCAGCCGGCTTATATACAAATAATTGGTGTAGCGGTGTGCAATATGCATCGTTTTTTACATCTGTTACAATCTGCAAATAATTGTAGCATATAATGCATAAGTTTTGGTGGCAGAACCCACAATCAGTGCTATAATAAGAGGGATTTTTATTATGTTGATGGAGCAAATAACTACCTTATGGTAAAAAAGTCGAACCGTCCAAATGCGATGAATTTGTATTCCAATCTCGCGGCCCGGCGTAAATCAAAAAGTGAAGCCAAAGCTCGGAGCAAGGCAGAATATTTAGCAACTCTGCCAAAGCACCCAGTTAAACGGCTCTTGTATCGTTTGCACCCCAAACGTGTTGTCAAATTCTGGTTTAGTAAGCAGGGTGCAATTACACTTGCAAAACTCGCCGGTGTTGCCGTTATTATTTTGGCAATTTTTGTTGCCGCGTTATTTGCTTACTACCGCAATCAGCTTGATGCCATCCGCCCTGACCAGCTAGCAAAAAGCGTGCAAACGACAGTCAGCAATTACTACGACCGCAATGGTATTTTGTTATGGCAAGATAAAGGTGACGGCGATTATAAACTGGTCGTACAATCTGGCGACATTAACAACTACATGAAGCAAGCCACTATCGCCATCGAAGATAAAGACTTTTACAAGCACGGCGGCATAAGTGTTAGCGGTATTATTCGCGCAGCATTTAGTAACGCAACTGGCGGTGAGGTTCAGGGCGCCTCAACATTAACGCAGCAACTTATTAAACAAGTTTTCTTTGCTCAAGATGCAGCGACCAATCGCCTCGATATCTCTCGTAAAATTAAAGAGATTATTTTGGCAATCGAAGTCGAACGCATGTACAACAAAGATCAAATTCTTACTATGTATCTCGACGAGGTGCCATACGGTGGTCGTCGCAACGGTGTAGAATCTGCTGCCGAATCTTATTTTGGTGTTCACGCTAAAGATCTTACCCTTCCGCAGTCCGCCTTACTTGCCTCCATCCCAAATGACCCAAGTTACTACAACCCGCAAAGCCTCACGCCCCAAAGCAGCAAGGATCTTATTGCGCGGCAGCACAAGGTACTCGACAACATGAAAGACCAGGGTTACATTACGCAAAAACAAGATACCGATGCACAAAGCTATCCAATTCTTGACACCATTAAACCTGCAATTAGCGGCACTGAAGATATTAAAGCACCTCACTTTGTGCTTGAAGTTCGTGACCAGCTCGAAAAACAATTCGGCACCAAATTAGTGCGCGACGGCGGTCTTAACATTAAGACCACGTTAGACTATCGCATCCAGCAAGTTGCCGAACAGTCCATTGCTAAGAACTACAAATACGCGACGGCAATTGGCGCCAATAACATGGCTATGACCGCAGTGGATGTGCCAACTGGCCAAGTACTCGCCATGGTGGGGAGTTACGACTACAACAATAAACAGTACGGCGAAGTAAACGCCGCAACTGCTTCACTCAGCCCTGGTTCAAGCATTAAACCATTTGTTTATGCCAACTTATTTAAACCCCAAAGTAACGGCCAAAACTGGGGTGCTGGTTCGATATTAGCCGACGAAAACATCGACAAACTCTATGGCGGTACACTACAAAACTACGACGGTAAGTTTATGGGGGCAATTACTATTCGCCAGGCACTTGGTAACTCACGTAACCCGCCAGCGGTTAAGGCTGGCCTCATAGGTGGTCTCGCTAATGCCATTAAGACCGCCCAAGATGCAGGTGATAAAAGTTACTGTGTCGGCGTCAACTACGGTCCATCAGCAGCAATTGGTACTTGTGGTGTCACCGAAGTAGAGCATGTCGAAGCGTACTCCACTCTCGCCCGCCAAGGTGTTTCAGAACCGGTTGCCTACACACTCGAAGTTAAAAATGCCCAAGGCCAAGTCATCCAACAATGGAAAGACCAGTCTAAACAGGTTATTGATCCGCAAATTACCTATATCCTTAGCGATATCTTAAGTGACAACGCTGCCCGCTCACACGTCTTTGGCACAAACGCCCCTGGGTTTAACGTTCCAGGCGTCAAAACCGCCACTAAAACGGGTACGACCGATGACGGCAAAGGTCACGGTAAAGACAGTTGGATGATGAGCTACAGCCCACGCATGGCAGTAGGTATTTGGACAGGGCGTAATGATAACGGTCCACTTACTAGCCTGTCCAGCACCGGCAACGCAAACGTCGTTATGGATGTCCAAAAGTATGCCCACCAAGAGATCTTCGCCAAAGATGGGTCATGGAAAGCTGGCGACTGGTTCACAAGGCCAGCAGGCGTACAAACCCTTTCGGTCAGCGGCCACACCGACATCTTCCCATCATGGTACACAACAAAGTCAGCAGCCCAAACGCAACAAATGACCTTTGACCAAGTGTCTAAAAAGAAAGCAGATCCTAACTGTACCCCTGCTCGTGCCCAGATTAAGCTCGACGTTCAAAGCTACAAGGATCCACTAACTAACGCCGTTACTTTAACAGCGCCAGATGGATATGACCCTAACAACACTGACGACAGACACAGTTGTAGCGATGCCAAACCTTTTGTATCGCTCAATGTTACAAATACCGGTAATAACTACCACATTGTCGCCAATGTCAATCAGGGTACGTTCCCACTCGCTTCAGTCGATATATCTGTCGATGGTCAGGTCGTTTCCAGCCAAGCTGTTGGTGGCGCAGGCGCATACAGCGTCGACCAAACACTGACTAGCGGCTCACACCAAATTAGCGCAACAGTTATTGACCAAGGCATGTACGACGCTTCTGATTCGACAAATAAGACTGTTTCGTTTGTCGATAACCGCGCAAAAGACTTTGCCGCATTGACCAGTACCTATGGTAGTGCATGGCGTCCAAAGCGCTAGTGACGTACTAGACCACAATAAAAATCCCCGCATCTTTGCGGGGATTTTTATGCGCAGTCTTGGTTTTAAAAACTTCGCTCTTCAGTAACTGGTCGTTCAGAATTTGATTGTTTGTGGCTTGTGTGTTTGTGACGATTCTGCGCTTTGTGCTTTGGATGATCGCTGGTCTTTTTAGCAACCTCGGCCTCAACTACGACTGTCTGAGGCTGTTGCACCGGCTTAGTGTGGCTAACCTTTGGCTGATTTTGGTGTTGCGGTTCGTTACGTAACGTTGCAAACATCATTTTGCCGGCCTGAGTTTGTAGCATGCGACTAAATTCGACGGGCACCTTTTGGCCAATTTTATTCCCGGCTTTTTCGACGACGACCATTGTGCCATCTTCGAGGTAACCAACGCCCTGGGTGCGATCCTGGCCAATTTGCGTAATTTTAATTTCTGATTTTTCGCCCGGTAAATGCATGGCACGCAGAGCCTGAGCGAGTTCGTTAACGTTAAGGACGCGCACGCCTTCTATTTCGGCCACTTGGTTAAGATTAAAATCGGTCGTATAAAGTAAAGCACCAATGCGTTTAGCTAGCGCCACAAGCTTATCGTCGACTTCTTTGATACCCTTGGCCATGCCCGGCTTAATGACGACTTCTGTTTGACGCATATCTTGTAGACGACGCACGACATCTAAGCCGTATCGAGCACGTTCGCGTTTAAAGCTATCGCCTTGATCGGCTAAAAATTGCAACTCAGCAACAACGAACTGCGGAATAATGATACGCTGCGGCACAAAACCCGACTGCACAATATCCACTAATCGGCCGTCAATAAGGCCCGATGTGTCGATGACCATTTGGTTTTTTGCTCTGCTCTGTCTGTTGCTTGCCGACATAGCTAAGTACCCGAGGGTGACAGTATTTATAACGGTCAGTCCTGCGGTAAATAATGTTATATCCATTGTTTTCTCCTACTTAGGATTTCTTTAAAAAGGTTGTCAGCGCCTCGCGCATGGAGCCAACTGGTTTTATAAAATTGTTTTTGTGTGTGCTTTTAGGGGCAATGGCATAGGTAAAGCCTAATTTTTTAGCCTCAGCCATGCGTTTGTCGGCATGTATAACGCTGCGCACTTCGCCAGCCAAGCCAACTTCACCAAATACTACGGCGCCAGCGTCAAGTGCGAATTCGGTTGCTGCTGATGCAATTGCCATGCATACAGCCAAATCTGCCGCTGGGTCTTGTAATTTCATGCCGCCGACAACGTTTATGTAGATATCACTGTCGGATAAGTTTAATTTAGTGCGACGTTCGAGCACTGCAACTAAAACATTGAGGCGGTTGAGGTCAAAACCAGATGCCGTGCGTTTAGGATACCCGAAGTTGGTCTTATTTACTAGTGCCTGAATTTCCACAAGCAGCGGGCGGTTGCCTTCAAGCGTCGCTAAAACCACCGATCCGTCGCTGCTAAGACGCTCTTCTAACAGAGCTGCCGACGGATTAGCAACCGGCACAAGACCCGTGTCATTCATTTCAAAAATTGCGGCTTCATTTGTTGAGCCGTAACGATTTTTTACAGCACGTAACACCTTAAATCCACCATAACGGTCGCCTTCTAAATTAAGGACAACATCGACCATGTGCTCCAAAACTTTTGGTCCAGCAATGCTGCCTTCTTTTGTCACATGACCAACCAACACAAGCGCCGTGTCGCTGGCTTTTGCAGCACGCGTAATAACGTTAGACGAATTTGTAATTTGACCAACGCTACCAGGCGCCGAGCTAATCGCTTCCATCGCCAGTGTCTGAATAGAATCAACAATGACAAGCTTAAACTTGCTGTCGCGAATTGTCGCTGCAATATCATCGGCAGATGTCGAAGATACCAAGTGTAGGTTTTCGTGACTCGCGCCCAAACGTGTAGCTCTAACCTTTACTTGCCCAGCCGATTCTTCGCCGCTCACATACAAAACCGGCACACTTTTTGCTACCAAAAATGCTAGCTGCATAAGCAGAGTCGATTTGCCAATGCCCGGTTGGCCAGCAATAAGCACCACACTTGCCGGTACAATGCCGCCACCTAAAACCATATCAACATCTGGCATGCCCGAGCCAATGCGCCCAGCCTGATCACTGGCGGCGACGTCAGCAATGACTTCGGCTTTTAACACTTTGCCGTGGCTGCTAGCAACGACACTAGCGCCGACTGGCTCTACAGCCTGTTCGACAAAACTGTTCCATTCGCCACAGTTATCACAGCGCCCAGCCCATTTACTGCGCACGGCGCCACACTGTTGACAAACAAATTGAATGGTTGGTTTTTTAGGCATATTATTGTGTTGAAAGTGGCTGATATTTACTGTCTAAACTATGGGTTAAATCGGTTTGCAGCGCAATCTCACTCTTATATTGCGCCACAATTGCGTTATATTGGTTGATCAAAGCCTGAGTGCTTTGCGCGAGCTGGTTGTAAGCCTGCACCTTAGCGTTATACGTCGGCACCGCTTGATTGTAGGCGTCAACATTTGTATTACGCAGCTGTGTCAGCTCAATATCGTCGTTCTTTAATGCTATCGCTTGCGTGTTGAGCTCGGCTGTATTTGCATCAATGCGCGCTTTCAGCGATGTGAGCTGTGCTTGGTATGTTGCGATGCGCTGCTTAGACTCGGTAAAGACTTGCTTGTAACTCTGCGCATAAGCCACAATTTTTGCGCGGTTAGTGAAGTACTGCTGGTAGTATTGTTCGAGTTCGGGCGACAAATTACCATATTCGGTCCCCAAAATGGAATGCATTTCGTTGAGCAACTCGCCAGGCTCAGTTTTGTTATATAGGGCAATTGTTGCCTGTAGGTCGGCGTCGTTTTGGTACTTGGCGAGCTCAGCCTGCAACATCGAATTTACTCGATTTTTTGTCGCATCGTCAAGCCGTTCATAAATAGCGTGTAATGTTTCGTGAGCGGCAGTCACCTGTTGGACGCCTGGCAACCTTGGGTCATTAACATCGAATATATAAATACTTTGGCGCGAATAACAACCCAAAACAGCACCCTGCTCGCTTGTTGTCGTATTGCAGTTTTGGTTAAAGGCGGAGCGGTCTTCAATCTGTGGATCAGAGACATAAAACAGATCGCGACCGCGTCCGACCATTGTCGTATCGTTAGCCAGCTGGGCAATTGCTGCCGGCGGCGTGTAATGGTTCAGCCGCCACCAGTCAATAATGTCCTGGTGATGAAAATACACAAACCAGCCGCCAGCCGCAATTGCGGCCAGCAAGGCCACGTTAAATAATCCCCAACCTATGCGGTGGTTACTCACCAACTACTCCGTTTTAAGTCGGAAACTAAGGGCACCTTTTTTGGTTGCAACGTCAATAACATCACCCTTATTATAGCGCTCAGCGAGCAAACCTGCAGCAATTTCGTCTTCAATTGTGTCCTGAATTACGCGGCGCAGCGGGCGCACACCGTTTTGAGCGTCGTAACCCTTTTCGAGCAGAATCGCTTTAGCAGCAGCATTAACGCGGATACCAATACGGCGCGTGGCCAATCGGCTTGCTAACTTGCCAAGCTCAATATCCAAAATTGTCTTTACGTCTTGTTTAGTCAGCGCGTTAAAGACCACAATGCTATCCATACGATTGATAAGCTCTGGGCGCATCATACGTTTAAGGTCGGTCATGGCAGCGTCGCGGTTTTGTTCGTGCAGTGTTTCTAATTGGTCAATGTCTTTTTTGGTGACGGCACGGAACCCAAGGCTGGCTTCGCGTTGCATTTTATCGGCACCAAGGTTACTTGTTAAAATCACGATCGTGTTTGTAAAGTCGACTTTGCGGCCTTTTGCGTCTGTTAAAACGCCGTCTTCCATAATTTGTAGCAAGATGTTAAAGACTTCGGGATGAGCCTTTTCGATTTCGTCAAACAATACAAGACTGTATGGTCTGCGACGGATTTTATCGGTCAGCTGACTTGCATCGTCGTAGCCAACATAGCCGGCAGGAGCACCCATAAGACGGGATGTAGTGTGACGTTCAGCAAATTCAGACATGTCAATTTTGATTAATGCGTCTTCGGTGCCAAAAATTTCTTGCGCCAAAACACGGGCAAGTTCAGTCTTACCAACACCCGTTGGGCCCATAAACATAAAAGAACCAATTGGTCGCTTACCATCGTGAATACCCGACCGGTTACGACGAATCGCCCGCGCCACAGCGCTAACCGCATCTTTTTGGCCGACAATTTTTTTAGCCAGATGCGATTCTAAATTCAGCAAATATTTAGCTTCGGACTTTATGACTTTTTCGACCGGCACACCCGTCATCATAGCAATAGTACGCGCCACATCTTCCGGCGTAATAACTAACTTTTGCTTGTCCTGTGTTTTGCTGCGGAACTCGCCAAGCTTGGCATTAATTTGGCTCATGCGAGTTTTGTAATGGGCGGCGCGCTCGTAGTCTTCGGCCTCAACAGCTTGTTCCATGCGCTCCGTCACTTGTTTGAGTTCGCGGGTTAATTTGCGAGCTTCGAGAGGGGCCTTGCCGCGGTCGACCTTAACTTGTGCAGCGGTTTCGTCCAAAACGTCAATGGCTTTGTCGGGCATAAAACGGTCATTAATGTAGCGTTTGGCAAGCACAGCAATGTCGTCTAAGACTTCATCGGCTACTTCGACACCGTGGTGCTCTTCGTAATGATGTTTAAGGCCTTTTAAGATTGCTTGGGTTTCCTTAACGTTTGGTTCGGGGACTAAAACAGTTTGGAAGCGGCGTTCAAGCGCGGCGTCTTTTTCGATGTGTTTGCGATATTCATCGAGCGTTGTGGCGCCAATCATGCGCAGTTCACCACGCGCCAAAGCTGGCTTGAGCATATTTGCTGCGTCAATAGCACCTTCGGCAGCGCCAGCGCCAACTAACAAGTGCAGCTCATCAATAAATACGATCAGGCTTTTGTCTTCGGTGATTTCTTGCACGAGTTTTTTAAGTCGTTCTTCGAATTCGCCACGGTACTTTGTGCCAGCAATCATGCCTGCGAGGTCAAGCGTATATACACGCTTATCTAGCAAATGTTCGGGAACTTCCTCGGCGACAATGCGCTGGGCCAAGCCTTCGACAATCGCCGTTTTACCAACACCTGGTTCACCTAAGAGCACTGGATTATTTTTGGTACGACGACCCAAAATCGTAATAATGCGCTTAATTTGCATATCACGGCCAACAACTGGGTCGAGTGTCCCAGCGCGGGCTTTTTCGGTCACATCAGTACCAAAATAATCAAGCGCAGTTTGGCGGCGGCGGTTTTGACGCTTTGTTGCGGTAGCACCGGCTGGTTCTTCGTCATAGCTGCTTTGGCGGCCTAAATACTGTTCGAGTTCAGCAGTCAGCCCCTCGACATCAACGTTCATATCGCGTAGCAAAACCGTGGCACGAGCGTTTTTTTGCGTCAGCATACCGTACAAAATATGTTCGGTGCCACAATAATCTTGGTTAAATTCTTGAGCAATATCCCAGCTTAGTTTTAGGGTAAGTTTGGCTGTTTCGCTTAGGCCTTTTGCACCCGTGCTAACAACCAACGTGCGCGGCGTAAGGTTAAGCGCTAATCGCGCCCGGTCAAGCGTAACCCCGTTGCCCGAAAGCAACTTAGCACCCACTGACGTGTCTTGGCTCAAAACACCCAACAAAATATGTTCGGTGCCAATGTACGCCGAGCCCAAACTGCGCGCAATGCCATCGGCATGCTGCAAACTGCTGCGTGCGTTATCGGTTAAATGGTTTACAAAATCGTATAAATCGCCTGTTGGCATCATAAATGTTCTACCTTTTTGTGTGTCAAAATGTCACAATACTTAGTATAAAAAACTAGCACTCAACATGCAAGAGTGCTAATATTTTTTACAGCACATTTTTGATGCTTGCTCCTGTCGCGTTGACGTATCACACATAAACACTGCTGTGCCAGAAACTTCGTAACTCCCTACTATTATCATCTATTTCGTTAAAAACCACTTGGTAGGTACCTGGTGCTACGCCGTAATCGACGCGCACCAGGCAGGCACCATCAGAGATCCGGCGATAGACCGAACTGCTTATACACTTCAAAGATTTGCTCTGGTAAGTAACGCATACCATATAGTGCACACAGTGGTCGTGCGTTGGGTGATGGTCGCTCATTTAGCCCGAACGCCGTTATCATGCGGCAGACGCTTGTTTTAATTGCTTCCTCTGACAAAAACAAAAGATTTGCTATCTGTTTATTTGTCATTCCTAGGCTAATGAACGCCATGAGCTGTATATAACGTTCTTTCTTTGGCATCGGATTTACATTAAAAGGATGCGTCAGCAAACGGAAACCAGCCGGTCCATCGACTTCACTACACTGCTCAATACAGTCTCTGTATGCACTAGAACTCAAAGCTTTCTTGTCAGCATACAGTATGAGATGCTGCGTATTTGTATGGTGCTGCAAATACTTTATTGTATGCGACAGCGACCCTATGCGGAATCCGGACTGTATGTCAAAATCCACAGCGCAGGGCCCAATCGAGTCTATGTCATCGCCATGCCGTAGACCCTGAATTACCTTAATGCCCCTACGTCGCAATAGGTAGGCATGGTGGTGCATGCGATTGCTTATAAGGACCAGTGTCGGCGTTGGCAGCAAATTACCCTCCTTAATGGTACCTGGAACGATGTCGCTCCTGAACATACTAAAGCATTTTTGAAACTAAGTGACAAATATAAATTCGCTTGGGGTGCCTGGTGCAGCGTCATACTGACGTGCACCAGGGAATCACACCGTTTTGTTTTCAAGAGCAGACACCTGAATTTTGTAGTGCCGCAAAATGCGGTCAACTTCTTCTGGCATATACCGGCGCGCGTAAAGCCCAACTAAAGTGCGTTGCGTATTGTTACCGTGATGCTCTTTGTGATGTGGCTCTTTCAGGTGCATCGCTGTGAAGATCAATTTGGCATGTGTCCTAACTGTGTCGTACGACACCCCTAGAATACGCGCTACTTCATTATTTCGCATCCCGACGCTTAAAAGCGCGGCGACCTCCATTTGTCGCGCGCTCAGGTGGCAGCCAACGTCAAATACATGCGTCAGCACCCGAAAGCCCACCACGCGCTGGCGACTACAGTATAAGGGAAAGTTCGCTTCGAACCCTGGCTGCTGAACAAACGAACGGTCGGCGTTCAGCATAATGCCGAGAACATTCTTACGTTCATTCAACTGATTAAGAATTCTGAAAATACCAGCTTCTGTAAGCGTAGACTGGAGATCGAATTCCACAAAGCAATAGTCAGTACCGGCGAGCTCAGGGAAAAAACGCGTACCGTGCGAGACCAAGATTTTATTCTCGCGAAATAAGTGCGCTTGATGACGCATACGCTCACTAAGGACAACGACGTGTTCGAATTCCACACGATCACCCCTTACAAAACGGCGAGGATGTCTATCCTCATGACATACTTAACCATAAAACGGTGTAAATGTACATACGAGTAACCCAGTGCGTGCAGACAAGCCAGCACACACCGGGCGCTCATATTTGTTTGACTAGCCGAGCACTGTAAAAGCTGGCGCCATCACAGTCCGCACAATTAACGCGCGGCCGACATATTCGCCTTTTGACTTTATGCCGAGCTTGGTCATAATTCTGCGAACGTGTGTTTTTACCGTGAACTCACTAATGGTCAGCTCTGCGCCAATTTCAGCATTTGTTTTGCCAGCGGCAATGCCTGCAACGACATTTAGTTCGCGTACAGTGAGATTCCTGTGGCCAATGTCCTGGACTTCGGTCAGCTCTATAAAACCGGCCACCTTCTCGCATGCTGCGTATTCCAGTAGTAGCTGCCAGAACTCACCAAGAACGGCCAGAGGATGGTAATAAATAACGACACCAAGTACGTTACTAGCATCCAAAAGCATTTGTAACTGAGTGTCAAAGTCGTCGATGCGCAGATCGATCTCGGCTAAACATGTACCCAACGAACTGAGGAGCATTGGATGCACCAATTGCACTTTGGTCGTCTGAACGCCCAATTGCCGCAGCTTTCCGATATGCCTAGACATGAAGTCACTAACGACAACGACAGGCAAACTATTGCTAGGCACTAGCCCTCCAAATATGACAAAAGTGGCTCATTGCCACTTCTGCCATTTACTTAATCATAGAACGCTGTTAGTAACAAGCGCGTTATTTTTGTTCTGATTCTTCTGGCGCCACGTCTTCTGCAGTTGCGTCAGCAGTTTCTTCGATTGCCTCAAGCAACGAGTCTTCAACGTTTTTGCGGCCACCACGTGGTGCGCCGTCGGTTGGCTTGCTGTGAGCGCCACCAGCTTTGCCGGCCTCAATGTCGAGTTCATAACCAGTCAAACGTGATGCTAATCGTACGTTTTGACCACCTCGGCCAATGGTAATGCTGAGCTGTTCAGGATCCACCTGCACTTTAGCGTGCTTGTTAACAGTGTCGAGGGTAATTTTTTGAACTTCAGCAGGACTGAGGGCATTTGTAATAAAGCTGGTTGCGTCGTCGCTGTATGTGATGATGTCGATTTTTTCGCTATCACCAATTTCGTTCATAACCGCTTGCACACGGGTGCCGTGGCCACCGACAAAGGTGCCTACCGGGTCAACGCCAGGAACGCTGCTACTAACAGCAATTTTGGTGCGCTTGCCGGCTTCGCGGGCGATGGCTTTAATTTCGACTGCGCCACTTTCCATTTCGGGCACTTCTTGGCGGAATAGGTATTCAATAAAGGCTTCATTGGCGCGGCTTAAAATAAGTTGTGGGCCGCGGTTGCCACGTTCGACATCTTTTAAGAAGACTTTAATGCGGGCACCAACGCCATAATATTCGCCAGGAATTTGTTCTGATTGTGGAATAATACCAGTGGCTTTACCAAGCTCAACACGAACCACACGCGGTTCAACTCGCTGTACCGTACCAGTAATAACGGTGCCGATTTTGTCGGCGTATTCGTCCATAACTACTTCGCGCTCAGCTTCACGCAATTTTTGCAAAATGACTTGCTTGGCAGTTTGTGCGGCAACGCGGCCAAAGGTGGTTGGTGTGTCACTGACTTCTACCGTTTCGCCAACAGCAGCATCTTTGTTGATTTTTTTGGCGTCGGCTAAGCTAATTTCAAACGTATCGTCAGTGACTTCGTCGACAACTTCTTTGGTGATAAATACTTTTACAGTGCCATTGTTTTGGTTGAGCTCAGCGCGCACTTCTTGTTCGCGGTCACCAAAGTCGCGGCGGTAGGCAGCGGCAATGGCCTGGGCAATAATATCGTGCACCATGTCTTCGGGCAAGTTTTTTTCGTCGGCAATTTGGCGAACCGACAAGGCTAATTGTTTTACATTTAAATCGTCCATTATAGACTCCTTTTATTTACGCAAAAATCCGACCTGCCGGCCGGATGTGTACATAGTTACTATAGCATACATTACGCGGCTTCTTCAACAAAAATAGGAAATTCGCGTGCTAATTTGGCACCTACACTGTTTGCTTCGACTTCATAACGATTAACTTTATGAGTAAAAGCGTCAAATTTACGTCGCACTTGTTCGCGAGCGTAGGGACCGCCAAGCGCATATGCAGTTGCCAAAACGCCAAGGCCAGCAGCGGCGATTGTTGAACCATACGGCGCATCGACTAAACGCTCGGCCATTGCGCTCACAAAATTCGTTTTATCGACGGCAGCATCGACAGCACTAATTCCAAAAGCTGCGCCTGCCGCCTCCGCACTCACCAGTGCGGTGTTACCTAACACACGCGACGCCCGCACCATTGGGCGCGAACTATAATCAAACCAACGCGGTTCAACATTTTGCACTTTATATTGTCGTACATGCGTAAGTTCGTGATACATTGACGCGTTAAGTTCTTCTAAACTTCTTAATGAGCCGTCTGGATTGCGCGCTGCCAATTGTATAATGTCGTCGTAACGGACCAAAGGCCCATGTTCGCTTTGCTGGATTACTCCACCATTGGGTGAATATACGCCCGCATTATGCGTCGCGTACAACGCTTCGGGCGGTTCTTCTGTAACTACTACTGCCAGGCTATGCGTTAGTTCTTCGGGTAAACCCATTATGGCCATGCCGTGCTGTAATCGTTGTTTATCTAAATGAATCTGCGCCTCGGCTTCTGGCGATGGCTTGCCCAACCAATCCAGCATAAGTTCATTAGCTCTAGGCGTTTCAGGATTCTCCAAAATATCTTCTGTTTCAGTGCCCATGCGTAAAATTATAATGTAAACTTATAACTATGAATACCGTACGCCAACTCACCGAACTCTTTACACCGGCTAGTTACAAACTCAAGCTTAACCTGACCGAACGCGTCGCCCGCACATTTAGCGGCAGTGTCGAATTAAAAGGTGCATTAGCAAAAGATACCAACGAAATTGTATTACATAGCAAAAACCTAACTATTACAAACGCCTCTATCGGTGGTCAAAAGGCCACTACAGAACAGGGCGAAGACGACGAACTAACCATTACGACCGGTCAGACACTCAGCGGCGAACAAACAATTATTTTGGAGTTCACCGGCAAAATCACCGACCCAATGCACGGGCTGTACCCGTGTTATTTTAAGCACGAGGGCAAAAATAAAGAACTTCTGGCAACGCAGTTAGAAAGTCACTACGCCCGCGAAGTCTTCCCCTGCATTGACGAGCCGGCCGGCAAAGCCACCTTTAATGTCACGCTCGTTACCGAACCTGACATTACTGTGCTTAGCAATACTCCAATCGCCAAAAGTCACCCTAAAGACAACACATTAGTAACCCATTTTGAAACCACACCAAAAATGAGCCCTTACCTGCTAGCCTTTGTCGCTGGCGAACTGGAATACACCGAAACTACCAACAAAAACGGCGTGTTAATCCGCTCCTATGCCGTACCAGGCAAAAAAGACCAAACACCTTTTTCGCTAGAGTGGGCTGCAAAAACACTTGAATTTTACGACGACTATTTTGCACTGCCCTACCCATTGCCAAAACTCGATTTAGTCGCCCTACCCGACTTTAGCGCAGGTGCCATGGAAAACTGGGGCTTAGTTACCTTTCGCGAAAGCTGTATGCTTATTGACGACGTTAATTCACCACCCGAAATGCGCGAGTACGTCGCCACCGTCGTCACCCACGAACTCGCCCACCAATGGTTCGGCAACTTAGTCACCATGCAGTGGTGGAATGACTTGTGGCTAAACGAAAGCTTTGCCAAATGGATGGAAAACTACAGCGCCGACAAACTAGAACCAAAATGGCAATTGTGGGAACAATTTGGCGCCCAAGAACAGCAATATGCATTTATTCGCGATGGACTCGCCACAGTACAAGCCGTGCGCGAACCAGTACATCACCCAGAAGAACTTAACACATTATTTGACCCAGCAATCGTTTACGCCAAAGGCGCTTGCCTATTGCGCATGTTGCAAAATTACCTTGGCGCAGAAAACTTCCGCGATGGTTTGCGTATTTACATGAAGCGACATAAATATGGCAATGCAAGCGCAGACGACTTATGGACAGCACTTGGCGAAGTTTCTGGCAAAGACGTCAAGAACTTTATGCATCAATGGCTAACCCAGCCTGGCCACCCAGTTGTTACAGCTAATTTAGATGGCGATAGCCTGGCGGTGACGCAACAGCGTTTTTACGCCAACCCAAAACAAGCCGAAGAGACCGGTGTTATATGGCCATTGCCATTGTTAAGCGACCAACTCGACAGCGAGCTTTTTGCCTCTGCCGCAACCACGTATCGTGTTACCGACAGACCAGTTGTCCTCAATAAAAACCACACCGGCTTTTACCATACGCTTTACGACGAAGGTATGTTAGCCGGCATTGCAACACTCATTGATGCAGGCACACTTAGCGCAGTTGATCGTCAAGGATTATTAGTCGACGGCAACGCATTAAGTCGCGCTGGTTTACAGTCAAGCGTCGATGTTTTGCGCCTTCTTTCGCATTACAAAGACGAATCATCGTACCCTGTCTGGCAAGCCATAAGCTCGGCAACAGGTGCTGTCCGAACGCTTATAAATGACGATCCAGCAATTAAACCGCTTATGCAAAAATATTTGGCCAATCTTGCACAGCCGCAATTCCAGCGATTAGGTTGGGAACGCATAGCTGGCGAATCATACTTTGATGAATTATTGCGTCCGAGTATTCTCGCTATCTTGGCTTACGCTGAGGTACCGGCGATTGTTGACCGTGCTTTACAAATTTTCGATGCAGCTAAACAGCCAGAAGACATTACGCAACCTGAACTCCGGGGTATTGCTTACAGTGTCGCAGTGCGCGACCGCGGCGAAAGCGCCTTTAACAAAGTGCTTGACTGGTACAAAACCACAGATTCTGCCGACGAACGCACAACGCTTGCCGCTGGTCTGTCTGCGCTGCGTGACCCTAAGTTAGCCAGCAAAGCCACTGAATTGTTCACGACCAAGGCGATCAAACCGCAAGATCTTGGTTTTTGGTTTGCTTACTTTATGCGCAACCGCCATTCGCGCGCCACAACCTGGCAGTGGATGCAGGACAATTGGGGATGGATCGAAAAACAGTTTAAAAATAGTCACGATTACAGCGACTTCCCTAAATATTCAGCTGGCGCCTTTAGTACCCCAAAGGCCTTAGCCGATTACAAAGCCTTCTTTGAACCAAAACTAGGCGAATCAGACATTGCCATGGTTATCCGTCAAGGCATCGAAGATATTGAAGTGCGCGTATTATGGCGCGAACGCGATTTAGCCGCAATACAAGGCTTCTTACAAAAGATGTAGCAGTTGACAAAATAATAGTAATCTTATATTATAGAGCTTACTCTCGCCTACTATGGCGGGTTACCGCTCTATAAGGCGGCATGACAGAGAGGGTGCGTTATGAGTCAGAATGCTCAGCTCAGACCGGGCATCAAGCACACCGTCCAGCTCGACGGCGACACGCAGATCGACCTTTACCAGATGGGCTGGCCGTTCCCGCAGTACGCGAGCGCCACCCCGGTGGCCAGTGACTCGGACTCCAGCGACGGGCTCACGTTCAAGGTGACGCTGTGGACCGACACCAACGAGTCGATGAACTTTGAGGTCAACCTGGCACACGATGCCTGGGGCGATGCCATCGACACGTTGCTGGCGTACGCCAACACGCCGATGCTGGCAATCGCCCTGCACAACGCTGACCTGTCGAAGGACTCCGGCGCGAAGATCGTCGGCATGATGTTCGCTTCGACCACCACCTTCGTCCCCTTGGCGCTCGACAAGCTTCAAGAGACTCGCGAAGGCCGCGAAAGCTGAAAACCGCGCGTGCATTCGCCGCTACCAGTCATCTAACCGTTCCCATGCGGTATGGTGGCGATAGTTTACGGCGGACAGTCACCTCTCTGTCCGCACCCATAGCAATCAAAATTACTTGATTGTTGCGGGTGCGCACCAAATACAACACCGACTCACAAATTGCAGCTTACACTTTTTGACAAAGGCGACCGCTTAACGGCTTTAGTGGCGCAAAGCAAACGTTACTGACCTTTTGCAATTCTGGCAGCGTAACTCAACCACCTATATCTTCGAGCCATTGTGTAACCTGTGGCGGGTTATCGGTGAGTTCAATTGCACTTAACGCATAAGATCGAGCACCTTTAGCTCTGTCCGAAGCTATCCAAAACTCCGCCGCAAAGTGCATTTGCAGCAGTTTACGCGGCGTTATGTACTCCAATCCGCTGCCCCATTTTTCGCTGGCTCGATATTTTACTTCGACAAAATAGATCCGGCTATTTTTGCTTGCAACAATATCAATTTCACACCATCGTGTGCGCCAATTTTGAGCAAGTGTTTTAAAACCATTGCCACGCAAAAAAGTTGCGGCGGCATCTTCGGCCAACCGACCTATAGCGGTACTCATAGTTGTTACTCGTTAGATTGTTTGGCGTATATTTTAAGTGGCGACCAGCTTAAGCGGTGCAATTCACAAGGACCAAATTGATCAATAAGTTGACGATGCAACTTTGTGCCATAACCCACATGCTTGGCAAACTGATAGTCTACAAATTGCGTGCCAATGCGTGCCATGTATGTATCGCGCGCAACTTTAGCAATAATAGACGCTGCCATAACAGCTGGTACTTTTGTGTCAGCCTTAATAATATACTCGGCAGGAATCTTACCTAACAAGCGGTCGCGCCCATCGACCACCACGCGCGCTTGCAACGGTCCAAGTTCTGCCACCGCGCATTGTGCAGCAAGTTGGAGTGACTTTGCAAGCCCAATTTTATCCACAGTTTTGGCAGGTACCCAACCAATGCCAATACCGTCTGCGAGTTGACGAATCTTAGCCGCCAACAAACGCCGCTGCGCCGCCGGCACCTGCTTACTGTCATTTAAGCCTTTTAGCCGAACGCCATCTGGCCATGCAACCGCCGCCACGCAAACCGGCCCCGCCCAGCTGCCGCGGCCAACTTCATCAACTCCTATTGTCATACAAATATTATACAATAAAAAAACGCTCCGCGTTTTGCGGAGTGTTCTTTAGACTACTTTTTGTCGCCAGTCGCTGCCTTGAGCTCGGCAGCTTCTTCTTTGGCGTATTCGTCGTGATGTTCGGCGAGCTCTTCTTTAAGATGCTCGATTTCTTCTTGGGCAGCCTGGTTGGCAGCGTTCACTTTGTTGCGATCGAACTCAACAGCAGCCAAACGTGCCGATTTACCACTGCGCTGGCGTAGGTAGCTAAGATATTTACGGCGAACTTTGCTGCGCTTGGTGATTTCGACTTTTAATACTAGTGGGCTGTGTAGTAAGTAAGTTTTTTCTACGCCAACACCGCTGGCAATACGGCGAACGGTAATGCTGCTTGTGTGGCTATCTTTGCGGTCGGTACGAATAACGACGCCCTCAAACACCTGTACGCGCTCTTTGTTGCCTTCTTTAATTTTTTGGTGCACACGAACTGAATCGCCGCTGCGAACGTCGACGACTTTAGCCTTGCGCTGGGCTTGGTTAATAGCCTTGATGATTTCGAACATGGGTGCTCTCGCTTAGTTTCTTTAGATTCAATCACGATAGTATCACATCTGTTGCAAATATGGAAGAGTTTCACCCTTAATATGTCATAATAATTACATGACCGGCCTTAACCATGTCCTTACTGGTACAGCAATTGCAATAGCCGTAAAACAGCCGTGGCTAGCAGCGCCTTTGGCGCTAGTTTCGCATTTTGTGCTTGATGCAATCCCCCATTTTGATCACGAGCTATACCGCTATGGCAGTAAATATTTCACTCCAATTATGGCTAGCGATGCGGTTATAAGTATTGCCAGCGTATTCTTTGTATGTTGGCTAACGCCAGCACTTGCCTTGACTATACTTATTGGCGCCTTATTTGCTATTTTGCCTGACTTTTTATGGCTATACTACTATACTCACGGCCGGCCGCAGTGGTGGTTTTTTAGATTTCATAGTAAAATACAATGGTTTGAACGGCCGCCTGGAGCGCTAGTCGAACTCAGTTATCTTGTCTTTATTACTACTGTCATTATTGCCATTAAATAACCAGAGGAAACAAAATGGACATTGATCAACAAGCCTTAGAGCTACATAAAAAATTTAAAGGTAAAATCTCCGTTGCTTTGCGTGATACACCGACGGCAGAAAATTTACGACTTTATTATACCCCCGGCGTCGCAGCTGTTTCGGCAGAGGTTGCCGAGCACCCCGAAACGTTGCGTGACTACACGTGGACAAATAACTTAGTAGCAGTCATTTCGGACGGCTCAGCCGTGCTTGGACTTGGTAATATCGGTCCACGTGGCGCCATGCCCGTCATGGAAGGCAAAGCTATGTTGTTCAAACATTTTGCCAACGTCGACGCTGTGCCAATTGTGCTAGATGTCCACACCGCAGACGAAATTGTTGCCACCATTAAAGCAATCGCCCCAAGTTTTGGCGGCATTAACTTAGAGGACATTGCGGCACCACTTTGCTTTGAGGTCGAAGAACGTCTAAAAGAGGCGCTCCCCATCCCCGTCATGCATGACGATCAACACGGCACAGCAATTGTTGCATTAGCCGGTCTTATTAATGCCACTAAAATTACCGGCCGTACATTAAGCGACAGTCGCATTGTTGTTGTTGGCGCCGGCGCAGCAGGAACTGCGATTATTAAGCTACTGCACAAATACGCATCGCCAGAAATTCTCGCCGTAGACAGTAAGGGCATTTTAAGCAAACAACGGCAAAACCTTAATGCCGAAAAACAGCAGCTACTCGCCTTTACTAACCCTAACGATATTGATGGTTCGCTGGCCGACGCCGTTGCTGGCGCTGATATTTTTATAGGTGTGTCACAGCCAGGTCTTTTGACTGCCGACATGATTAAAACCATGCAAAAAGATCCAATTATTTTTGCCTTGGCCAACCCGACGCCCGAAATTATGCCGGACATTGCCAAAGCTGCTGGCGCAGCGGTTGTTGCAACTGGCCGCAGCGATTTCCCTAATCAAGTTAACAACGCGCTCGCCTTCCCCGGCATTTTTAGGGGTGCGCTCGACAACAACGTGCGCAAGATTACCGACGAACACAAAATTGCTGCTGCAGAAGTTATTGCCAGCCTTGTGCCAACACCAACTGCCGACGACATCATTCCGCCAGTATTTAACGACCAGCTTGTGCCGCGGATTGCCGATGTTATTCGCTAAATAACGCGATTAACTTCTTCAAGAGTAGTAACGCCCGCACACGCTTTAAGCACGCCGTCTTGCAACATGGTAACCATACCTTGTTTCTTGGCGACTGCTTCGATTGTATCGGTGTCGACATTTTTTTCGTCACCACGCAAAAAGGCCTGAATGGCGTCATTGACCACCATTTGTTCCATGATAACGACGCGGCCGTTGTAACCAAACGGCACTTCTTCAGAGGTGCCTGGGCGATACAGTTGCAATGTATCAAGGTTCGGCGCCACAACGCCTTTTGGCAAATCCTTAAGAACTTCGGCAATATATTTTTTGGTAGCAGCGTCAGGTTTGTACGATTGTTTGGTGCGGTCATCAAGTTTACGCACTAAACGCTGACCAATAACCAAGCGAATGGCGCTCGAAAAAATCGGGTTCTGCCCAATCATATCCACCATACGACTAAACGCAGCCGCCGCATTTGTAGCGTGGAATGTACTAAGCACCAAGTGGCCAGTGATAGACGCCTGGATAGCGGTACGCGCTGTATCAACGTCGCGAATTTCGCCGACCATAACAATGTCAGGGTCAAGCCGTAAAACTGCACGGAGTTTTTCAGCAAAACTATCACCCGTCTGCGTCGTAACAGGGATTTGACTAATACCAGGCACTGCGAGCTCCACCGGGTCTTCCAATGTAAGGATTTTACGATCAGTCCTATTAAGCGTATTAATCATGCTGTATAGCGTCGTCGACTTGCCTGACCCTGTCGGGCCTACAACCAACACCATGCCATGCGGATGATCAATAATGTCATTAATGTTCGCCTGTTGCTCATCGCTTAGACCAAGGTGACGCAGGTCGAGCAATTTAGGATCAAAATTAAATAGACGTATAACAATGTCTTCGCCGTAAATAGTTGGTACGGTTTCGATACGCATGTTTAGCATGCGGACAGTGCCGTCGGCATTGCGAATTTCTTGCTGCATATGACCCGTTTGCGCTTGCGTTGCGGCCGTGCTTATGTTGCCGCGTGTGGCGATGCTCGCCAAGAGCACGCGATATTTGTCGTGTGTCAAAGTAGCGATCGGGTGCAACGCGCCATCAATACGGAACCGAATACGCACGTCTGTTTGCTGGTTTTCGAGGTGGATGTCGGATGCTGCTAAGCTATCGGCCTGCGCAATAAGGTAGTTGAGCATGTCATCAGAACGCACAGTATCGAGCGTTTTAGAGACTTCGGCAATAGTTTCGCTATCGCCTTCTTTAGCGATTTTTACATCTTGATAAACAACTTTTTTAGGCGGGTCGTAACGCAGCAACAGTTCGCTAAACCCTTCGTTAGAAATCATAACAAAATGCAGAACACGGTTTTGGAATCGTTCGCGCAATTGCCGCAAAACTTGCTGTGGTGTCGAAACAGTAATGCCAATAAGTAGCGCCTGGGTTTCGTCATTGCCACTGAGTGGGACAATTTTGCCAGCACGCATGTCTTTTATGCTCAAAACACCTTGCCATAGCGGCGCTTTTTGTGAAAAACCACGTGTATCAAAATACTGTAAGCCAAGCAAGTTTGCGCGGCGGCTCGTATTTAGTTCATCTTGGTCGCGAAAACGGGCGGCATCATTTGTAGTAGCCATAAGTACTATTGTACTGCAAACAGGCGTGTTAACGTAAGACTATGAGCATACAAATTATCGCCCATAATATCCGCAGCACTTATAATGTGGGTTCAATTCTGCGCAGTGCCGATGGTTTTGGTGTGAGTCGTGTTATTTTTACTGGTTATACGCCGTATCCGACGCAGCCGGATGATACTCGCTTACCGCACATTCACCAAAAACTTACCCGACAAATCCACAAAACTGCGCTTGGCGCCGAAAATACTGTGTCACATACATTTTGCGAAGATCCATTGACAGTGCTAACAGACTTAAAGGCGCAAAGAGTCACAATAATGGCGCTCGAACAGGCGGATAATTCTGTTCCGCTACAAACAGTAAAAGCTCCGAATCACGTCGCACTGCTACTAGGCGAAGAAGTTAATGGCATCGAACCACACCTGTTAAAACTTTGCGATGTTATTGCCGAAATACCAATGCAGGGCCAAAAAGAATCGTTTAACGTCAGCGTCGCAACTGGCATTGCACTGTATCAACTTGCAGTTGTGTTGCCGTTTAGTGCATAATAAAGTTACCATGCCACAAAAAGCAAAAGCATCAACACGGAGGGCGGCAAACGACAGTCAAATACGTTGGCTACACTACTTGCGTCTTTACTGTTTTGCGTTGCTTATTGCGGTTCTCTTTGGAATTCATTTTGCCGCACAAGCCCAAATCGCAACGACAAAAAAACAACAAAGTGTGCTTGCTTATGCAACTGGTATATCGGTTAGCGACTTACTGGCCAGCACAAACCAAGTTCGAGCCGCTAATGGTCTCGGCCCACTCACGCTTAATGCCAAATTAAATAGCGGCGCTCAAGCTAAGGCCAATGATATGATTGCCAAAAATTACTGGGCGCATAACGCTCCAGACGGCACGCAGCCGTGGGCATTTTTTATAAGTGCAGGCTACACCTACACCAGCGCTGGCGAGAACTTAGCCTATGGTTTTGATACCAGTGGCCAAGTCGTTAATGGTTGGATGAACAGCCCGGAACACCGCGCAAATGTGCTTGGCAACTACGCCGATGTTGGATTCGGATTTGCAAGCGGGCCAAACTACCAAGGCGGACCAAACACAGTCGTCGTTGGTTTTTACGGCGTTCCCCACATTACAGCTCCACCAGCCGCCAGCGCTACAGTAAAGCAGCCGCCAGCGCCAGTGCAAAAACCTGCAACGCCGACGCCGGCACAAACCACACCTCAACCCGCACCAACCCCCCAGCCGCAGGCGCCTACAACTCAGATTACGTCTAATACTACTTCTCAACCCAAAAAGATCACTGTGCCTAATACTAATTGGGCAATGTACGCCAGTTTTGGTGCGCTTGGCATTACCACCGCCGCGTCGCAACCACACATTGGCAAATTGTGCGGCGCAACTGGAAGCAGGGTCGTCGCTACGCCTTTTTACATCCGACGGTTGATATGGCAGTGCTCGCTGCGATTGCAGCAGCGACCATTATTACTATTGGCATTATAAAATAACCTAAACAATATCATCTTCAGCCGACGGAAGTTTAGTTGCGCGCGCTGGCAATGATGTTACGGCCATAATAATTTTGCGCCCTCGCAGCATCCAACTTATAAGATATAATATGCCTACTGCGGCAATCATCAAATAAGCGTTGAATACATTTGAGTGCTGCGCAATCCATCCGAATAAAATACTGAGCGGCACCAAAATAATATTGCTCGCAAAGCTAAAAATGGACAACATTGTTGCCCGAATTTCGCTTGGTGTATTATCTTGTACGGCAGCTTCGGCTTGATTTGAAATAATGGCATACAAGAAGCAGGATACGTAGAAGAAGAGGAGTGACCATTGCGACTGGACCACACTAAATAGCAGAAACGTTATAAAAAACAGTGGCGTCAGTTTTAAAACTCTTCGTCCAATTTTGGGTGCGATAATCTGGCCGAATGAACTTACAAGCCATTTAACGGCAGTCGCGTAACCCATTGGAATCGCACCAAGTCCCAAGGCTATAAAAAGTAAGCCGGCATACTCGTTTTGAGCACTGCGCAAAACGCCAGCCGCTGTAATTAAAAGCGCTAACTGGAGCAATAATTTGTTGGCAAAAATGTGACGAACACCAAATGCAACGTGCTCTTTTAGCTTTCGATCTGTTATTGGCTTATGAATTTTTGATTCAACAAGACTAAGCGTCATCACACAAGCAACAAGCATGAAGGCTGCCGTTGCAAAATAAGTTGCTCTAAAATCAAACCATTGCGCCATGTAGCCACCGACCAGGGAGCTTATGCTCAAACCACTCAAAAATAGTGCATATGAAACTCCTTGATGGCGGTCATATGTATTAGATTCACCAATTGTGCGCAAAGTATCATACATCAATGCTTGGAATGTACCCTGGGTCAAGACAACAAAGGCACCAAGCGCAATTGTCATAGGTAAATATTCCAATAAATTATTACTAAAGCCACCAATAAGTGACGAGATAAACAAGGCAGCGAATGCGATGAGCAATACGTATCGGCGCTGCCATTTATCGGCTAAAACACCCGCCGGCACATCGCCCAAAACTATAATCAGCAAAAACACAACCGCATTAATACTAATTGCCAAAGGCAGAGATACCGATGTGCTGCATAAACAGCTTTTCGATTGGGTACCAAAAAACGATGCCCGCTAAAAGATTTAGTAGATAGAGTTTACGGATGTTCGCTTGCATACCGCTTATTGTAACAGACTACTTAAACGCAACGCATTCAGCACCAAGTAATCCAGCAACGGCGGTCTGCAGATCTTCTGCCGGTTCAATGGTAAACGGCATGCGCATAGCGGATTTTTTATCGTCGCCCAAAACTAGCACGACTTCGTGCGAGCCGGGGAAGCTATTAAACGTTTGCTTCAGCTTTAGTAGTGCGTCGTGATTATTTGGGTCTTTAACATGCACAAACAGGCGTGGTTTTGGCGGTGGCGCTGATTCTTGCGCAGCGGCCTGCACGGGTGCGGCGATTGGTTCGACCGGCGTGTAGACTACCTTTACATTGCCCTCGCCCACATTGGTGGCCAGTACTTTGGCGCTGGGTCTTGGCACTTTCATGTGTTTACCGGTGGCTTTATAGTTTTCGAGTTGCTCCGGTGTGACAACTACAATTTCGTCGGCGATTATTTTAACGTCGTCGGTCATATTGCCGTCGCGGTCCTTGGCGTTGACTTTGCCTTTAACCTTTATGACGGTGTCTTGCACTAGTTTTTCGCCAATGTCTTCGAACAATTTGGGGAAGATAATAATTTCCATCTCGCCCGACTTGTCTTCCATTTTTACAAAAGCCATTTTGCTGCCGCTTTTAGTCACAATGCTGCGCGATTCCAAAATAATTCCACCAACGGTCGCTTGTTTATTGTCCATTTGTTTGGTTAGTTGGCCAATGGGCAAGGTTTGTTCGGTAAAGTAGGCATCGAATTTGTCGAGCGGGTGCGAGCTTAAATATAGGCCCAATAGCTCACGTTCCCACAGCAGTTGTTCGTGCTCTTTAATTTTGGCTGGCGCGACTTCGAGCTTAAGCGGCGCGACCATGCTGTCCAACAAATTGCCGAATAAGTCGGTTTGCCCAGCAGCAGCGTCCTTTTGGACTTTGCTGGCGTAAGCCAAAATGGTGTCGATGTTAAACAGCAATTCACTGCGATCGCCCAGTGTGTCAAAAGCGCCGGCTTTGATTAAACTTTCTAGATTTTTGCGGTTGACGATACGAACGTTAACACGCTTTAAAAAGTCTTCCATGCTGTCGAATGGTTTGTCGGTGCGAGCGCGCAGAATTTCTTCTACAGCATTGGTGCCAACGTTTTTGACGGCGTTTAAGCCAAAGCGAATTTGGTTGGTGTCGGGCACAACGGCAAATTCGGCGAACGATTCGTTAACGTCTGGGTTCATAACCGACAAACCCATGTGTTTGCACTCGGCAATTTCGATCGCCAAACGGTCGGTGTCATCTTGATCGCTAGTCATTAGCGCCGCCATAAACGCTGCTGGGTAATGCGCTTTTAGGTACGCCGTCCAGTACGATGTCATGCCATAACAGGCAGAGTGCGACTTGTTAAAACAGTAGTCAGCAAAGCCTAAAAGGTCTTGCCAAAATTTTTCGATGACTGGTTTTGGCACGCCATTTGCTACCGCGCCATCAATAAATTTGACCTGCATTTTTTGCATGACGTCGAGCTTCTTTTTACCAATGGCTTTGCGCAATGTGTCGGCTTCACCGCCGGTAAAGCCGCAGACATCGCGCGAAATCTGCATGACTTGTTCTTGATACACCAACACGCCAAAGGTGTTGCCTAAAGCACCTTCCATGAGCGGGTGCGCATAGCTCACCTTTTCGAGCCCGTTTTTACGCTTAATAAAACTGTCGGTCAGACCGGCGCTGAGTGGGCCTGGGCGGTACAGGGCACCCATGGCGATAACGTCGTCGAATTCGGTTGGCTTGAGTTCGCGCAAATAGCGCTTCATGCCGGCCGATTCAAACTGGAACACGCCAGTGGTATCGCCGCGACCAAGCAATTTAAACGTATCGTCGTCGTCCAGCGGAATAGTGCTAAGGTCAATATCAACGCCGTTAACCTTTTTGATAATGCGCATGGCGTTTTTAATAATAGTTAAGTTGCTCAGGCCCAAAAAGTCCATTTTGAGCAGGCCGAGCTCTTCGATTTGACCCATGGGGAATTGGGTCGACACCACACCCTTTTGCGCCATTTCGAGCGGCACGTATTGCACCAGTTCACCCGGCGCAATTACCACACCACAGGCATGGACGCCGTGGCTGCGGATGGTGCCCTCTAACCGCGTAGCAAGGTCAATCACCCGTTTTGATGTCGGGTTGTTTTCGTATTCCCTTTTTAAATCTTGATCTTTTTCGACAGAAATCTTAAGTGGAATATGGCGGCCCTGTACTGGCTGCGGAATAAGTTTAGCTAAGCGGTCGGCATCGGCATAAGGTACCTCAAGCACACGGGCGACGTCGCGCACAGCAGCCCGGGCAGCCATTTTGCCAAAGGTCACAATGTTGGACACGCGGTCGGAGCCATATTTGCGCGAACAATATTCGATGACTTCGTCGCGACGCGAGTCCATAATGTCGACGTCGATGTCCGGCATGCTAATGCGGTCTGGGTTTAAAAAGCGTTCAAACAACAAGCCGTACGTGAGCGGATCGAGATCGGTAATGCGCAGCGCGTAGGCAATAATTGACCCGGCCGCCGACCCACGGCCTGGCCCAAAAATAATCCCCTGGTCTTTGCCCCAGTTAATAAAGTCCTGCACAATTAACATGTAACCGTTAAAGCCCATGCCGTCGATGACGCTTAGCTCGTAATCGGTGCGTTCCAGCACTTTGGGTTCGAGGATTTTACGCACGTCGTCGATTGACATTTTTTTTGCTTCGTCGCGGTCGGTATTGTTGTAACGTTCAGCCAGACCCTGGAAAACCAATTGATCCAGTAACGTTTTTTCGGTCTCGCCTTCTGGCACCGGGAATTTAGGGATTAAAATACCACCCAAATCGAGCTCAACATTGCAGCGGTCAGCAATTTGTTTTGTGGTCGCCACGACATCTGGATGCTCGGCACCCCAGCGCTTTATAACTTCAGTTGGGTCTTCAACATAAAGGTCAAATTCTTTAAGGCTAAACCGGTCCTGGTCGCTCAAAAACGCGCCGGTTTGCACGCACAACAAAATTTCGTGAGCATCTTTGTCGGCGCCACTAGCATAATGGGCGTCGCAGGTTACCACGACTTTAATGTCGAGTTCTTGCGCTAGTTTTAGCAATTTTTTATTGACACGGACTTGTTCGTCCCACTTGTGGGTGTGGTCGGGGTGGCCGTGGTCTTGAATTTCGATGTAATACCGATCGCCAAACACTTCTTTGTGCCAGCGGGCGGCTTCGTAGGCTTTGGCATCTTGGTCGTTGCGTAGGTGCTCGCCGACTTCACCACCAATACAACCCGACAGACAAATAATGCCTTCGCTGTATTTTTTGAGCAAATCATGGTCGATGCGCGGCTTGTAATAATAACCATCTAAGTTCGCCGTCGTCGATAACTTCATGAGGTTTTTGTACCCAGTGTTGTCCATGGCCAGCAAAATAAGGTGGTAGCGAAACTTATCTTTGACCGGGTCTTTGTCGGTCAGCGCGCGCGGCGCCATGTATGTTTCCATGCCAATAATAGGCTTAATGTCGCGGGCTTTGGCCTCTTTGTAAAATTCAATGGCACCACTAAGCGTGCCGTGGTCGGTAATCGCCACCGCCTGCATGCCTAAACTTTTGACCCGGTCTAACATTTCGGGCACTTTTTGCAGTCCATCCAACACACTGTAGTGCGTATGATTATGCAAGTGCACGTAGTCGGCCGGCGTGAGCGCCTCTGCCACTTTTATACCCCCTCTTGATTCTTTTAAGTATAGCACTTTGCGGCAAGATTTTTTAGTATTGCGCGGCAGACGAAAGCATTATAAAATTGCAGACGTTTGCACGTTTACATTGCTAACTGGGGATTGCATGACAACAATTAAGCCCTACGATTACCAAGAATGGTGTCTCCAAAAACTCAGGAACAATACTGATCAACGACAGCTTGGGGTGATGGCCCCGGGCCTTGGTAAAACTTTTACTGCTATTTTTGCAATAAAAGAGCGACTTAAGCAAATGCCGGGTCGGATTATTGTTCTGTGCCATCAAGTGGGCATTCTGGATCAATGGGAGGCGGCCTTTCGCCTCATCCTTGGCAATGACGTCGATTACGGACGGTTCCATGGCGGTGCCGTTAAGGCGCCCAATGCAAGAGTTATGTTTGGTTCGCTGCAAGCCATGGCGGGACGACAGCGACTATTTGCGCGAGATGCATTCACGTACATGATCGTTGACGAAAGTCACCACGCGCCCGCCTTTACTTACTTGCCGACAATTGAGCATTTCGCCTCTTACGCACAAGTACTTGGGTTGACTGCCACACCAAACAGAGCCGATGGCGAAGATATTACAAACATCTTCGGTAAACCCGTATTTAATCTGCCAATTGAACTAGCACTAGCAAAAGGTTTTTTGGCGCGCGTTAAGTACGTGTTGCTTAATGACGGCCTATGGAACATGAATGTTTTGCCGACGACCTACGGTAACCTGAACCTACGACAGCTTGACAAAGAGTTTTTCGCGAAGGATCGCGATGAACGCATTGTTGAGCTCATAAAGCAGCACACCAGCCACCTGACGAAGCTACACATGATGGTCTTTTGTTCGTCTGTAGCGCACGCCAACAGGTATGAAAAACTGCTTGATAATTCGTGGGCGGTGCACTCAAAACTGTCGCCGCGATGGCAACAAACACGCATCGAAGATTACCGCGAGCACCGCAAGTCAACAATCATTACCGTCAATAAGTTTAATGAGGGAGTCGACTTCCCTTTTGCCAACGTCGGCGTTATGTTGCGTAAGCACGGTACCGAGATGGGTTTTTCGCAGCAAATTGGCCGAATTCTGCGCCCCGACAAGGGCAAAGAAGAAGCGCTTATTTTGGACCTTGCGTGTAGTTGCGAACACCTGCTTATGATGCGCAAGCTATACAAGCGTGTCAGGCAGCTGTACGGTATTGAGCATGCATTGGGCAATGTCGTAAGGCCATTCGAGGTTTCGGTTGGTGATTTTGGGTTTGACGCCAAGACCATAGAAATTATCGACCTGCTCGAGGCAATCAAAGCTGGTTGCACAAGGGACACACTCAAAAAGCAACTCGTGCACAAAGTCGAAAGCCTTGAAGGCCGGTTACCACTATGGCGAGAAATTGACGCCGACCCCGAAATGGCTTCGTCAGCAACCTTCTTGCGCATTTTTGGCGTGCGTACGCTTGACGAAGTTTTTGTGGCCGCCGGCTTTAAGGTGTCAACCGAAAGTTACCGCGAAAAGTTGTCTCGACTCCTTTTGGCCAAGGCGGAACAAGTTGGCGGCTCGCCAACAACGACTCAGGTTCTGATTGACCCTGATCTACCGCATCCAACAACATTCACAAAAGAGTTTAAGACAACGTGGAACGGCGTGCTTGAAGCGGTAGGACTGCCAGTAAAAAACCGCAAAGTACGAGCTACGTAGATCCTACAACCGCCCGCCGGAGCGTTATCCGGCGTCAACCCTGAACTTATTTAGGCGAATGCTGCAACGAATGCTGCGCCGCGTCAACGATTCCTTGCAAAAACGGCACGTAATGCAAGGCTGAAAGTGACCATAAAAGCAGCGCCACCATTAATGTGCCGCCAATGACACTCCCAAAACCAAAGAATATGCCGCGAATTAAATTCATGACATAAACTTGGTTGCGGTGGTTATAAAAATCGTCGAATAAATCTTCTAAAACGGCTCGTGGTGCCTGGCGCACTTGGTCGTCGGCAATATTTTTTGCGACTTTTTTAACCCCTGCCATTCCATTTACCTACTACCGAGTTGCTTTGTCGATTTGTTTTTTAGCGTCTTTGGCAGCCCTGTCAACAGCAGCTTTGGCTTCATCTGCAGCTTTTTGCGCTTTTTTATTCATATCGTTGGCTTTGCCTTTTGCATCATCAGCAGCTTGGTTAGCGCGGCCAGTTAAGTCATCAGCGCGGTGTTTGGCTTCATCGACAAAACTGTCAGCTTTGTGACGAGCATCGTCAACAAATGCGTTTGCCTGCTTTGCAGCCTCGCCGGCACGACCTTTTGCTTCTTGAGCCTTATTTTTAATATCTTCACGGGTTTCTTTACCGCTTTTTGGTGCGGCTAAAATGCCAGTTACAACACCTACGATTGCCCCAATAACAATACCTAATCCAAAACGGCGCTTACTCATTTACTCGTCCTCCTCATCATTCTTATTATTACGCTTCATAAACCGCCCGAGGGTATCGACGACAAATTTGGACATAACTGCCGGTGCCGCGGCCTTGCTGATCATAGCAGCTAGGCCTTCAAAATGCGCAACGGTACGTTCGGCAGTTTCGGCGACATCTTTAATACGTTTCGCGATAACAATAAGGTAGATTACCAAAATTATGGCAAGGACTAAAAATAATGCGAGTGCAACGGAGAGAAAAATAACAAGAATTTCTGAAGCAGTCATAGTGTTTACCAATTACTGTTGTTAGTATAACAAAAAATTACGCTTTGGAACCACTAAATAGTCGAACAATGCCTAATAGTATGACAGACCCGACAACTGCGACGAATAAACTCCACAAGTTAAAGCCAGTTATATCTGCTCCGCCAATTATGTTGAACAAAAATCCGCCAATTAATGCGCCAACAATCCCAACAATAATGTTAGCAAAAAGACCCATTTGTGCGTTTTTGCCCATTATAATCGAGGCGATCCAGCCAGCTAAACCACCGAGTACTATCCAACCAATAATTCCCATACGTATCCTTTCGCTTAATGTCTAAGCTTAGTATACACTTAAGTGACGCATCGCGGATGTGAAATTTTTTACTATTCGCAGATGGCTTGCTTTAGGTGTTCGCGGAATGCTTCACCAATGTCTTCGCGACGTAAGGCAAAATCAACAACCGTTTTCATGTACTCTAACTTATCGCCGGCGTCGTAGTAGCGGCCGTTTTTAATTTCGGCGGCAATGAGTTTTTTGCCATCTTTAAGCATAAGTTTGAGTGCATCGTTGTAGTAAAGTTCGGCGCCTTCAGCCATGGTTGTTTGCGCTTTATGTAAGTAGTCAAAAATATCAGGAGTGAACAAAAAGCCACTGACGGTTGCGAGGTCTGACGGCGCGTTTTCTTTGCCTGGCTTTTCGATGATCGCATCACAATCAATGACGCCCTCTTCAACTTCTGTGCCGGCAGCAAAGCCATAGCGGCTGTAGTCTGCGTCGCTTTTCGCGCGGATACCAGCCAAAACTGGCGCTTGGTATTTGTCGTATAGGTCAATGATTTGCTTAAAACGGGTTGGCGTAGAATCAATAAAGTCATCACTCCAAGTGTAAATGAACGGTTCGTCGCCAATTAAGTGCTCGACGTTAAGTAGTGGCGTACCATTACCGTAGGGGCCTTTTTGGCGGACATACACAAAATTAGCCATTTGCGATACGTCTTGCACCATTTTAAGTAGCGGTTCTTTTTTAGGGCCGCCCATGCGCAAGTTAGCGACCAAGTCTTCGGTTGGTGAATCAAAGTGGTCTTCGATGGCACGCTTAGCCTGGCCGGTAACAATAATAATATCTTTAATGCCAACCGACACTAGCTCTTCGACAACATGCTGAATAATTGGCTTATCTACCAATGGCAGCATCTCTTTTGGCATAGCTTTAGTTTGCGGTAAAAAGCGAGTGCCAAAACCGGCAGCAGCAATAACAGCTTTGGTTGGTAATTTTGTCATGATGTTCCCTCCGGGGTTAGACCCTAAGTTGTTTACGAATTAACTCACTAAGTTTGGCAGGGTTTGCCTTGCCTTTGCTGGCCTTCATGGCTTGCCCGACCAAAAATCCGATTGCTTTCATTTGTCCATTTTTGACGTCTTCGGCCGCTTGTTGGTTGCCGGGTTCACTTAGCATAGTACTTACAATTGCCTCAATCGCGGCTTCGTCATTTTCCTGCAAAAAGCCCATTTGGTCTGCCAAATTTTTGGCATCGGCGTTTGGTTTATGACGAAGTTCCGCCAAAAGCGCATCAGCATTGTTACTACTTAGTTCCCCGGCCTGGCGCAGGGCAAAGACGGCAGCAAAGGCGCTGGCGTTAGGCAGTTCGCCCACTGGTTTGCCATCCTTTATCTGAGCTTCGACATAGGCAACATCACGGTTAGCAATGTAGTTAGCGGCAAACTTTGCAGCGTCATCGCTTGGTTGCGCCAATACTGTCTGCACGTACGTAGTGCCTGTCAAAGCGTCGCGCAAAATAAGTGTTTCGGCAGTTTGTGGGTCGATGCCGTGAGCCTGAATCGTGCGACGCAATGCCGGTGGCAATTGTGGCATAGCGCCGGCGATTTCGTCAATACGACTTTGCGTCAGTTCGATTGGTGGCACATCTGGTTCCGGGAAATAACGGTAGTCCTGGGCGTCTTCTTTGCTGCGCTGCGAGGTAGTTTTTTGCTTGGCTTCGTTCCAGCCACGAGTTTCTTGGACGATTTTTTCGCCCTTTTCGATTAGTTCGATTTGCCGCTGAATTTCAAATTCGACCGCGCGCTCAACCGACCGGAACGAGTTAAGGTTTTTTGTTTCGGTCCGTGTGCCAAGTGCGCCAGAGCTTTTTTTAGCAATCGAAACGTTCACATCAAAGCGCATGTTGCCGCGCGATAAATCACCATTGGTAACGCCAGCATACTTCATGATCAGATATAGTTCTTGGGCATAGGCTTTTGCTTCGGCTGCGCTGTGCATATCGGGTTCGCTAACGATTTCGAGCAGCGGCGTACCTGCACGATTGTAATCAACTAAACTGTAATCCGCACCAGCAGGGTGAGTAGATTTACCTGCGTCTTCTTCGAGGTGAGCATGGTGGATGCGCACCGTTAATGAACCATCCCCTAATGGCACATCAATGTGACCCGCCAAAACAATTGGCCGATACAACTGCGTAATTTGATAGCCTTTTGGTAGATCTGGGTAAAAATAATGTTTGCGGTCAAAGCTGCTGACTAAAGCAATTTTTGCGTTCATGGCGAGGCCGGCTTTTACGGCAAGGTCGACGGCCTTTTCGTTTAAAACAGGCAGCGTTCCGGGCAGACCAAAGCAAAGTGGCGACGTGACGGTGTTTGGGGCTTTGTCGCGGTCGTTGTTATCGGCGCCAGAAAATAATTTGGTGGTGGTATTGAATTGCACATGACATTCAATGCCGATGGTTGGCTGGTAACTGTCTAAAATTTCTTGCCGGATCATAAGGCCCCCAAATCTTTAAGTGCGGCTTTAAAACCGCGCAGTGCTTGGTCAACGGCAATACCGTTTAATTGCACATTCTGCTCGTGCGCCAGGCGATTACGCAGCTTATGGGCTTGCCATACAGCATTGCTATTCATAAAACTGCGGTTAGCGCTTTTTAAGCGTTCGCCCATTGTGTCACCGCTGTAACCGCGAGCTTTTAAGGCATAATCTAGCAATTTGTCGGCTTCAAAAATAGCGAGTTGCCACCCAGCCGACCCGTTAGTTTTAAAACCTTCGATTGTCTGCCATTGTTTTTGAAAATAAGCATGGTCGAGCCCGCTGCGTTTTTTATTAAGGCCGCCAATCGCGAAAAAGAAAACAACAGCGATGACTAGGACAATCGCCAGAACGATAAGCGGTAAATTATCCACGTGATTCCCCCTGTAGTTGTTTGGCGGCGGCAAAAAGCAATTCGTCGCTGCGCTGTGCGCCGATCAACTGTAGGCCAATTGGCAAATTATTTTTGTCAGAACCTACCGGAATGCTAAAGGCCGGGATACCGGCAAGGCTTGCAGCAACCGTCATTGTGTCGGCCAAGTACATTTGCAGCGGATCAGCAGTGTTTTCGCCGAGCTTAAAAGCGGTTGTTGGGGCAACTGGACCAACGAGCATGTCAAAACCCCTGCCAAATACATCATTAAATTCGTTGATTATTTTAGTGCGCACAGTTTGCGCCTTGCGGTAGTAGGCATCGATGTAGCCGCTACTTAAAACATAGGTACCGATTAAAATGCGGCGTTTGTTTTCGGCATTAAAGCCGCGGTCGCGCGTTCGACCGTAAAGATCGTTTAAGTTCGCTGCGTCTTTTGTGCTAAGGCCAAATTTAACGCCGTCGTAACGACCAAGGTTACTGCTGACTTCAGCAGAAACCACAATATAGTAAACGGCCAGCGCCAGGTTAACACTTGGTAAGCTAACTTCTTCCACGATGTGACCCATTTTTTTGAATGCTTCGGCTTTAGCAAGCACGGCTTGGCGGACTTCGGGCTGCACGGCGTCGGTCATGTACTCTTTAACGATGCCGATTTTGAGTTGCTTTGGTATAACGTCAGGCGCTAAACCGTCAGTCGGCAATGTGGTGCTGTCGCGCGGATCACGGCCAGCAATGACGGACATAACGTAGTGCGCATCGTCGACGCTGTTGGTGAGCGAGCCAATAACATCGGTGCTGCTTGCCATGGCCACAACACCAAATCGTGACACAGTGCCGTAGGTCGGCTTAATACCAACGACGCCACAAAAACTGGCAGGTTGGCGTATAGAACCGCCAGTGTCGGTGCCCAGTGCAAATGGCACAATATTAAGCGCAACAGCTGCCGCAGAACCACCCGAACTCCCCCCTGGCACTCGTGTCGGATCGTGTGGATTTTTAGTCGGACCAAAATCACTATTTTCGGTGCTGCCGCCATGGGCAAAGGCATCGAGGTTGGCTTTGGCAATTAAAATTGCACCCTCGGCTTCTAGCCGGTCAATGGCAGTCGCTTGGTATGGGGCGGCAAAATTTTTGAGCATATTGCTAGCAGCAGTTGTTTTGCCGCCAAACGTCAAAAAATTGTCTTTGGCAATAAACGGCACGCCAGCCAAACTGCCGAGTGACTTACCGGCCTTAATGTCGGCGTCGATTTGATCGGCGCGTTGTAGGGCGCGGTCGCGTACAGTGCTAATAACAGGGTTAAATTCTTTTGCGGCGTCAACTTTGGCGAGCGCTTCTTCGACAACGGCGCGCACAGTTTCGCCATTTTTAATACGCGCACGGATATCAGCAATAGTAATCATAGGACTTTTGGTACCTCAATATACCCATCGCGCGTACGGGGGGCATTAGCCAGTAAGTCATCGCAAGTAACGGCGTAATCTATAATTTTGTCAGGCCGGGTAACGTTAGTAAGACCGGTTACTTGGTAGGTTGGTTCAATACCTGTGGTATCGACGGCGTCGAGCTGTTTAACGTATTCTAAAATGACCGCCAACTCTTTAGTGAGGCTTGCGACTTCATCATCGCTAACAGCAATTTTGGCAAGCGACGCAACATAACGCACGTCGTCGTTAGTAATAGTACTCATCGCCAATTAGTATAGCAACAGTGGCTGAGTTTTAGAAGTCTCTAATAAGAATAGCGGCGGGCGGCCTTACTTAGCGTCACCGCTGAGTTATTTAGTAATTTAAAGAGTTGCCGTTCCCATCAAAATAGTTCACACCAGATCCACCATTGTCGGTGCCCGAACCGTCGCTATTGTATGGCGTCATTGAACCGCCAGTAGTAGGCTGCGTTGTATTGGTGTTTGTGTCGGCTTTTGTATTGTGATTTTGCACAACAATAGTTACAAACAACGCTACCGCCATAGCAGTACCGAGCACAGCCATAACCACACTAAACATACGACCATTGTCGCGACCTTTGGCGAGCTTAAATACGTACCAAGCTACCCCGCCAAAAATTGCAGTGCCAATTATAGCTGGCAAGAAGTCAGTGAGGTACATTGTGCCGACACTAGCATCTTTGATGCCAATAAGCGTGAGTGACGCGACAACTATAGTAAGCGCTTGGATGAATACTAAGGTTTTTGCTGCAATCAAAAGTCCGAGCGCAGTGTAAACTGGCACTTTATAGGCAAGACGGTCGGTGTAGCCGGTACGGATTCGCCATTCAGAACGTGTGCGTCGGTCGAGTACAATAAGGATCGGCACGAGTACGATAAGCGCTGTTATAATGCTCAATGCAGCCATTGGCTCGAGTATATGTAATAGCGGATTATCGCCTACGCCACCCGTCCAAAGACTAATTGCCACATTAACGCCGCTTGCCAACAGGCCTGCAACAACGACAGTGAGTAGCATGTGACCAATGTGTTCAAGCGTCAAAAATGATGCACCATTAAGTTCGCGTTTTATAAATGACGTACCTTGTGCGGACGATTCAACCACAACCGGTGTCGTATCTTTTTTACTGTCCATTGTTTTACCCCTTTATTATAGAGCCAGTATAGCACTTTTACGCGGGGCGCATAGACTATACAATGTATATAACGGCTTGCGTCGTCAGCAGAGCAGGAGCACCTATATACATTGGAGCGGCTATGCACAGCTACGCAACTTTCTTGGGGCTTAAAAATGCGCCGCTACAGCAGCAAATATACGTTAATACAATGGGGCCGCTAGCATCCATTTTGCTAAATAGTGCCTACAATGATTGCTATGTTTGCCTTACACCAGAGGTCCGTTGCACGACAACCGAAATCATTGATGAGCGGCTTAAGGCGCTGCGTCATGACCTTTCTCGGTTCGGCCTAGAAGGCCATGCCTTGTTACAAGAACTCACCTCACGACAGTGGGAACATTTTGTACAAGCGGTGTACGGACGATACGTGCTGGAACGGCTCGATATTTTCCCCGATAGTTTGCAGCAAGCTGTGTACAAGCTATGTTGGCGCCTGAATCTGTCTTGCACAAAGGCCTTACAGTACACGCGGCCGGCAGCTCAGCATTACTTGTCACACTCCAGCTAGGCGGCGGGGCGGCGCATAACGGCGGCGCCCGCCCCTGCCTGCTACATTTTGCTTTTTAAATCGTTGATTAAGTCGCGCAGTTCGGCAGCGGTTTCGAACTGTAAGTTTGCAGCGGCCAGGTCCATTTCGGCGGTCAGGTCTTTAATAACACGGCCGTATTCTTCTTTAGGAATTTTGTTGATGTCACGCTTAACGGTTTCGGCTTCTTTTGGAATAATTGCCCGCAAGCCCTCATCAATTTCTTTGCTAACGCCACGTGGCGTAATGCCGTGCTCTTGGTTGTAGGCTTCTTGGATGGCGCGGCGGCGCGTGGTTTCTTCGATTGTTTGCTGGATACTTTTAGTAATAACGTCGCCGTACATAATAACATGGCCTTCTTCGTGGCGAGCGGCGCGGCCAACAGTTTGAATAAGTGCGCTGGCGGAACGCAAAAAGCCTTCTTTGTCGGCGTCCATAATGGCGACCAGGCTGACTTCGGGCAGGTCTAAGCCTTCGCGCAAAAGGTTAATACCGACCAAAACATCGTACACACCCAGGCGAAGATCGCGCAAAATATCGCTACGTTCTAGTGTGTCGATGTCAGAATGAACGTAAGCGGTTTTTATGCCAAGATCGATTAGATATTCGGTTAAGTCCTCGGCCATACGTTTGGTCAGCGTTGTAACAAGCACACGTTGGTTTTTGGCGGTCGTTTCTCTAATTTCAGCAATAAGGTCATCGACTTGCCCTTCGGTTTTGCGGACTTCAATTGGCGGATCGAGCAACCCCGTCGGGCGAATAACCTGCTGTGCCGGTTCGGGGCTGTGCGTTAGTTCGTACTCGCCAGGCGTGGCGCTGACGTAAATGGCGTTGTTAATATGGCGTTCGAATTCAGTAAATGTAAGTGGTCGGTTATCGAGTGCGCTCGGCAGCCTAAAACCGTATTCAACCAAAATTTCTTTGCGAGCGCGGTCACCGTTGTACATGCCACGCACCTGCGGCAAGGTCATGTGACTTTCGTCGACAAACAGCAAAAAGTCATCGGGGAAATAATCCAAAAGCGTGGCTGGCTGCTCGCCAGGCGCACGATTTGTTAGGTAGCGACTGTAGTTTTCGATGCCTTTTACAAAGCCAGTTTCTTCTAACATTTCGAGATCGAATTTAGTGCGCTGCTGCAGGCGCTGAGCTTCGAGTAATTTATTGTGCTTTTCAAACCACGCCACACGCTCTTCGGATTCTTGGCGGATTTTGCCAATAGCAATTTTAAGTTTGTCTTGTGGCGTAACGTAGTGTGAACCCGGGAAAATCGTCACCACGTCCATTTCTTTTATAATTTCGCCGGTCAGCGGGTCAATGTTGGTTATACGGTCGACATCATCGCCAAAAAATTCCACGCGGTAAGCGGTTTCGGCGCCAGCTGGGAAAATATCAACGACGTCGCCGCGCACGCGAAAGGTGCTGCGGTGAAAATCAATGTCATTGCGCTGGTACTGGATGTCGGTCAGCCATCGCAATAGTTTGTCTTGTTGTCGGCGCTCACCTTTTTTAACGGTGATTGCCATTTGGCCGTAGTCTTCGACAGAGCCAATACCATAAATACAGCTGACACTGGCAACAATTAAGACATCGCGGCGGGTTAGCAGCGAACTAGTAGCGGCGTGGCGTAAGCGATCAATTTCTTCGTTAATTTTGCTGTCTTTTTCTATGTAGACATCGCTGCTGGCAATGTATGCTTCTGGCTGGTAATAATCAAAGTAGCTGACAAAATAGTGGACTTCTGCGTCGGGGAAGAATTGCTTAAACTCGCTATATAGCTGAGCCGCTAAGGTTTTGTTATGACACAAAACCAATGTCGGCACCTGCCGTTCGGCAACAATGTTTGCCATGGTAAACGTTTTGCCAGAGCCCGTTACACCAAGCAACGTTTGTTCGCGCGTACCTTTTTTGAGGCCGTCAACTAAAGTTGCAATAGCTTGCGGCTGATCACCTGTCGGCTGATATGGGGTTACAAGTTTAAAATTGGGCATCGGTACTATTGTAGCAAACTCTTGCAAAGCATGCGCAATGCTGATGTTAATTTACTTATGCTTTATTGCTTTTTACATAGTTTTATGTTAATGTTACTACATACCACCCCCGAGCTTGTGGAAGGAGTGTCATGCACCTGACGAGACAGAGCGGCAATGTGCTGCTTGGCATCATCGTTATGTTGGTGGTCGGCAGCAGTGCCGGAGCCATCATCGCCAACAACAACGCCAACGACATCGCACAGCAGACGCACGCATCCCAGATCGAGCAGATGCAGGCAACGGCGGCCCAGTGGGGCTGGCCGGTCAGCGACGTCAAGTACGTCGTCGGCATCTCGCCGCTGAGCGAGGACGAGATCACCGGTACCATCACGGTGGGCGACTGTCCGATGCAGATCAGCGCCCTGCCCAGCAACCCCACCAACATCACGGCGACGGTCAGCCGACTCGCCGACAACGCACAGGGGTACTCGTCATCTTCTTACAACATCAGCAGCCCGGCCTTCAGCAGTGTTGCGAACCAGATTCGTACCCATCGCCACAGCTGCTGACGAAGCACACAGGTGGTCGGTCGCCTGGACTCACATGAGTTCAGGCGACCAACACCCAAGGTTTCTATCCAGTGAATTTCTTAAAAATTTAGTGTATAGAAACTTTATAAGCGCAGTCTTTAAGTTTATAATATATTAGCCATCAACTTCTCTTTTGTTTATGAACATGCAAGGTAAACAAAACTGGTAAACGTGTCTTTTTGGAGTTCAGTGTCTGTTGCGGCGATGGTTGTCACTGCTACTGCAGCGTACGCGTGAATGTTACAAAAATCATAGCATAACCACTACTAACTAAGGAGTGCATGCCCATGACAATGTATGGCTGGGAGCGGGTGACTATTGGCTGCATCGGCGGCATGGTCGCCGGCCTGCTGGCTGTAGCTTTCGGGCTGGCCTTAAGCAACACGCCGACAGGTCCAGACTACAGCGCCGCAACGGCGACCGTCCACAACTCGCACTGGACACTGAGAAGTCCGGGGATGGCCGCCAAGGGCGACACCGTCAGCGGCGCGGGTGCTTTTGGGAGATGCAGCGTGCAGTTCACTGCGGCGATCAGCAACCCTGGCGATGTCACGGCAACGTTCCCGTCGGGCGTGACGATGAAGGTGCGCGACATCACCCCCGACCAGGCGCGTGAACAGACAGGGCGGCTGGGCCTCACCGACTGCTAGATGACGCACGGAGCTGTGGCCACACGACCACAGCTCCGTGCAAATACACCGACATATGTCGGTTTTTTATTTACATCAAACGCTTTTTAGTTTATAATTATCTTTTGCCACATTCTTGTTGAAAAGAGGAGGAGTTATGGCACGTCCTTCTGCAAGGACAGTCGGCATTGGTGCCATTATCGTGATTGTCGTCGCAGCGGTCATCAGCCTCATTGTCGTTGGCATGCTCGCCATACACGATGGCGATGCGAAGTCGAGAATCGGCGCACAGACGTCGCAGACTCTCGAGGACAACGGCTGGACGCGGACCGACTCGCGCGACGTGAACGTCGACGACAACACCATCACCACGCAGGTCGACTTCGGCACGAACGGCTGCCACTTCGACGTCACCGCACCTCGGAATCACCCCCAACAGATCACGTTCAATCTGAGACGCATGTTAGGGAGGGACAAGACAATCCCGCTCATCCCCTACGCCGTGGCGCTGAACGAGGCCTCGAGCCTCGGAGTCGGCGGCTGCCTCAGCAACAAGTAACACCAGTGGCGGGCCCGGATCCCACGCGGATCCGGGCTCAATGCCCACGTTTTACCCAGCAATGATGCTGGTTTTTTATTACCCACGCGGCGCTTTTTTAGGACGGCGCTCTAAGCTTTCAATATCGTCTTTAAAGTCGGCGTAATCTTTGTCGAGGTATTCAATAACCTGTTTTACAATACGCTCTGGGTCGGTTTCGTAAATGAGTTTGCTGCCAGTCGGGATGGGCAGGCGGTCAATAATTGTTGGAATAAAATCGGCGAGTCCCCCGCTGCCCAAAAGTACGGCACAAAATTTATGGCTTTCGAGCGCCGTGGCGAATTCGTGCAGGCTACCCATACGTCCACCCACAGTAATAAGCGCGTCGCTGCTGCGCACTAAATAAACGTCGCGACCCACGTAATCCATGTTGGTAAAATTAATATAATCGAACTCTTTGACGGGCAAACGATACGATTTTAAGTGCTCGCGAATACTCGCAGCCGGCGAAAATCCAATAGAAAGTCCACCATTATCTTTTGCCCCGCGTGCTGCATATTGCGGCAATCCAACGGTTGCACCCGTTGTCAATGTGTGGCCGCTTTTAGCAATGGCCGCGCCCAATGCATACGCCAATAAATGAGATGTCTCAACAGTTTCGCCGGCGGCCGCGCCCGACACACAGATTTGGTACTTGCTCATGCTTATATTATACGCTGCCCAGTCGTTCTGGGGCAATCATCTCGTTGTCGAGTTGTTTAAGAACTTGGTCTTGCAAGGTTTTTTGACCCATGTAGCGCATAAAAATTTCGTTCCACAAGCTTTCGCGGAAGTGGTAAATGGTTCGCTGTTTGTAAGGCGTGTTGTTACAGTAGCTGGCGGCGACATCCATCATGTTAAAGGTCAGCGGACGGTCTTCGAACATCAAACCTACGTAATCTAGGTCGCGCCAAAAGCCGAGTTCGGGGTCTATTTCGTACAAAATGCTTTCGGCCTTGCGCCAGTGTAAATCTTCGGGCTGAACATGTGGCTCAAAAATTTCGGGGTGCGGGTCGCCTTCGAGCTTGCCAAAATAACGCTGAATAACGCGCCAATGCACATGATTGCCAGCCATGATTGGTCCCAAGTCAGGGTCGGCAATCAGTGTTTGGGCTAAAATTTCACCAAAATTCTTTTTGACCTGCTGCAATTTAAAATATGCGCTGTACAATCGAATTTCGTTAGTGTAATGGAACAACAGCGACATCGCCCAAATGGTAATACCGGGCATTTTTTCGGCCTTGACTGGCAGCATTAAAATAACGCCGAGCTCTTTAAGGTGAGTAATATTGTGACGTTTTTTTTGAATAAAATGTTCAGCAATGTCACCCCAGCGGTCGTGTGGCATAATAACAATTTCGATTTCGCGGGTTTCAAAATCGCTCGCTTGCAGTTTTTTGTAGCTAGCGTCGAATTCGTTAAGCCACGCTGGGTCTTCGGCAAAGCGCAGCGCGCCATAAATTTCGGCTAAATTTTCGCGCTTAAGCATGCTATCGACCGACCGGTACCCAAGCCGTTCCATAATGTGTGGCGGCGGCATTTTGCGCAACATTTCTTTGGCAATGCTTTTTTTGAGCACCCAGCAACGGCGTGGCATTTTTACTTTTTCGGCAGAGGCTTTCATGAGTGGCAAAAGCTGCTGAACGGGCAGATCGTAATTACCGCCAATACTTTTTGCCAGGTGCTCATCGTGCTGCCGCACTTTTGCATTGAGCGCGTGGTAAAGTTCGCGACCAGTAGTGTCTTTTTCGTCAAGGCCAAGTGCTTTAATGGCGGCACTGGCTTGCTGGTGAATGTCACCGGCAAGTTTGGCGTCAACCCCAGGTCTGTGGCTCACTTCTTCTAGTTGCTGCAAGGCTTGCGTAAATAATGGTTCTTTGGCGTCAAGTAAATCGCGTAAAAATGACATATCTTTATAGTAGCATAAGCATTGTTTAGTGGTTGCAAAATCTGTTACGACAGCGTACGCTAAAAAACGGCTTTTGCCACCTTGAACGTCATTGTCAAGAAAGGCTCGCAATGTTCATCATTTTTGTGCTGTGCGTCATACAGGCCGTCATCGTGCCGGCATGGCACACGCGCGAACATGTTGCGGCGGCAAAAAAACTGGGCATTGAGGAATACCGAACAGCTCACACAGCAAACTACAGGCAATTTCCGTGGTTCCTGCGATACGCGCCGTTTGTAGGCAGCAGAAAGATTGACGCGCGGCTCATGCCGCAGGACGTCAAATCGCTAAAGAATTACGTGTACCTCGAAGGTAACCGCAGCGCAGTCGCCTTATACTGTTTGGCGATTTACATCGGTGTTGACCGGCTGCTGCACCTGACGTACGGCTTTTCGCCTGTCACCGACATGATCGTGACGCTGGCAGCATTTGCGCTGGCCGTGATGATGTGGCACTACAAAATCGAAGTCTGCGTCTTTGTGCTGGTACCGCTGGGGGCTGTGTTCTACATTGTCATGATTTTGGTTGTAGGCCACACGCTGAGGCACCCGAAGTTCATATTCGAAATCCTCAGCTCCCATCCCTTCCCCCTGCTGTTTGGGATGGCCATTTGCTTCGGTATCGCCATAGCTGGCATGGTGCCGTGGCCCTGGCCCGGCACTAATTCGCGGGGCGAAGAGGTGTGGCATGGCGTGCTTTGCTGGCTGTCGCCACGTATGGGCGAATGGATGACCGGTACGGTTCGAGGCGCGTCGATCCCACTGTTCATTGGCGGTAGCATTTTGTCGGCTGTTCTTATTGGCTGATGTTCGAGGACAAACCCGTTTCGTGCCCCAAGATGTGGCGCGGGCGGGTTTTGTTCGTTATAATTCAGAAATTTCGAGCTGCATATCGTGCAGCAGCGCGCCGCGATGCAAAATACCTTTTGTGGCGCCAATTTCGGTTACCACCGATGTCGCATTGGCACTAGCAAACGTCACGGCCGTAGCTAAATCTTTACCCTGGGCGTGCATTGCGACAAAACCAGAGCCAAAGGCATCGCCGGCGCCAGTGCGGTCAATAACTTTGACGTCTTCGTACATACCAGCCTTAACAACTTGCTTGCCGTCAGTGGCAAGAACGCCGTTGGGACCATCGGACAATACGACGGTCGGCGTAATGTGACCTGCATGGCGAATCAATTCGTCGGCCGTCTTACCTTCAACAATCTGTTGCATTTCTTCTTTATTGGCCAGCAAAACGCTGACATCTTCTAAAATAGGACGCAGCTGATGTGCGTGTTCGAGCTCAAAAGGCGACGGATTAATCGCTACCTGCGTTTTGTGTTTAGCGGCTATTGTGACAATTTTTTCGAGCAGTTCCATTGAATTAACCGACGACACGTACAGCCAGTCAGCTTCTTCGATTGCACGTAATGTTAAGTCCGAACCGTCTGCACGTAACTTTGTACCATGGCAGGTTAAAATTGTGCGCTCGCCGGTTGGCGCCAGCAGGATAGTACTGTAACTGGTACGGTAAGCTTCGGATTGGCGAACGTAACGGGAATCAATGCCTTCGTCATCAAGCGTTCGCATGACCACCTGGCCAGATGGCTCAGCGCCAACAACGCCCATAAAATGACTGTCGAGTCCTTGGCGCACAAAGGTAGTAGCTGCATTAAGTGCATTGCCGCCTGTTGCGAAGACTGCATCGTCCACGCTAAGCTTGGCGCCGAGTGGCAAGTGCTCAAAGTAGCCAGTTTTTTCGTGATATGGCTTAAAAACATCGCCACCCAGCAAAAAAACGTCTTGCGTGGCTGCGCCAATGGCGAGCATCTTAAGTGCCATTACACAACTGCCTTGCCGGCCGAATCAAAGGTTGCAATTTTTTCTTCGACCACCGCTTGCACCGCTTCGTATACCTGTGGCATGAGTTTTACTACTGCATATTCATTGGGATTGTCAGCCAAAACTTTTACTAGCGTGTCGCGGAACATCACCCGCATGTCAGAATTTATGTTCACTTTGCTGACACCAATTTTGGCAGCTTCTTTAAAGTAATGGCCAGGCGTACCGCTGCCGCCATGTAAACTAATTTGGCAATTAATTACGTCACGGATTTGTTGCAATAGCGCCAAGTCTAGTTGTTTTGGCACCGGATATTTGCCGTGTAAATTGCCGATTGCCGCTGCAAATGTATCAATGCCAGTTGCTTCGACAAAATGTCGGGCGCCTTCGGGCGTGCTAAAAGTCTTTTTAATTTCTTCGTAGTCGATGTCTTCGGTGTGAAGGTTAGAACTGCCGCCAAAATAATGCGGTTCGCTTTCTACCAGTGCACCAGTAAAACGCGCATAGGTCACAACCTCTTTAGTGGCATCAATAATTTGCTCGTCGGTCGCGTTGTGATCGGCTTGGCTAACATCAATGTGAATAAATTCAAAACCAGCATCGACACCACGCTTGGCGGCTTCGACGCTGGGACTATGGTCCAAGTTAATGTACATTTCGACACCGTATTCACGTTTGTAGTTATCGACCATGTCACGGATGTTGTCCAGCCCCATAGCTTCGACTTCGCCGTGACTGACTTCGACAAGTACTGGGCTTTGCAATTTTTGCGCTGCCCGACATACTGCAATTAATGTCTCTTGGTTATCAATGTTAAAGGCGCCGACGGCAAAATGCTGCTGGCGGCTACGCTGCATTAAGTGGCGCGCCCGCACACAATTATCTCTGATTTGCCGAATACTTAAACTCATCCCTACCCCTTCTGCGTTTTTATTGTAAAACTGTTTGCCATAGTCTGAAGCTCAGCCTTTTTGGCGGCCCACTGCGGCGTCGGACAAGAATATTCAATGCTTGCCACCTGCGTTCCAAACTGCTTATATGCGACAATTGCTTGTTGCGCATTAAAATTGAGCCCAGGAACAGAAACATTTTGACTAATCTGCATTGTGCTAAAGTTCCAACTTTGCTGGTTATCGGCATCTTTAAATTGCTGCGGCTGCGCGTCGGTACTGCTAGCAACGCTTATACCTTGCGTGGCTTTAAGCAAGGCTATGACAACATCTTTTGGCTTATCAGACGCTTGCACCAGCGGCTGTACAACAGTAGTAATGCCGCAGTTTGACGTAGCATCAAAATAATACGTAGTGTTGTTAGCGAGCGTCGCTTGGCCACGACGAACGTAATTACCGCCCAAATTTGCGCCAGGTATAACATTCACTTGACTGGTTTTGTCGCTGCCATCGTTCTGAGGCATTGTGGTTATAACATTATTACCTGCTGGCTTTAAAATAAGCCATGCGCACACTGCAACTGCAGCCAACAAAAATAGTGTCGATACAATAAGCGCAATAAGCAGTGATTTGTCCCGCTTTGTCGGACTGTCAGCGCTACGTTGAGGCGGTTTTAACGGTGGTACTGATACGTGTGACTCATCCATTCTTGCACCTGTCCGGCAATGTGTTCGCCTGTTAAGCCAAAGTGATCGAGTAATTGCGCCGGTTCGCCCGATTCGCCAAAGCGATCGTGCATGCCAAGGCGCAAAACGGGCATGGGCAATTGTTCGGTCAGAAGTTCAGCAATGGCACTGCCAAATCCAGCGGCAATTTGCGCTTCTTCAACGGTGACTACACGGCCACATTTATGCGCTGCCTGTAAAATAGTGTCTGCGTCGAGCGGTTTAATGGTCGGCACATGGACAACTGTGGCGCGAATGCCAGCCTGATCCAACAATTGTGCAGCAACAAGTGCCTGATAAGTCATGGTGCCGGTGGCCATAATAGCGACATCGTAGCCTTCGTATAAAACGTAGGCCTTACCAAGTTCAAACGGCGTGTCATCTGTAGTAAAGATTGGCGAATCAGCACGCGACAATCGTAAGTAGCTTGGTTTGTCGGTTGCAGCTAAGGCTAGCGTAGCCTTTTCGGCTTCGACACTATCGGCTGGAGCGACTACAGTCATATTTGGCAAAACGCGCATAAGCGCAATGTCTTCGAGCATTTGGTGTGTGGCGCCGTCCGGGCCAACGCTGACACCGGCGTGCGAGCCAACAATTTTAACCGGTCGGTCGTTTAAACAAATTGTCGTACGAATTTGTTCCCAGTCACGCCCTGGACAAAATGCTGCATAACTACTTACGAACGGAATTTTGCCAAACGCAGTCATACCGCTCGCAACTGTCACTAGGTTTTGTTCGGCAACGCCGATTTCGATGTAGCGTTCGGGGTGCTTTTCGGCAAAGCCAGCCATTTGGGTTGATTCGGTAAGGTCGGCGCATAAAGCAACGACCTGCTGGTTTTGATCGCCCGCGGCCACCAAACCACGGCCAAACCCTTTACGGTTCGATTCCTGTTTGATGTTTGGATCGCCAATATTGCCAACTAAGTGCATATCCATTAGTCGTGATCTCCGCTAATTTTGCCATCTAGGCTGCGCAATTTTTTAAGCGCATCTTTGGCTTCTTGGGCGTTGTGCATCATGCCATGCCAATGATAATCGTATTCCATAAACGGTACGCCTTTGCCAGGGATTGTGTGAGCAATAATAACACTTGGGCGCTCGACAACAGCGCGTGCCATGCTACAGGCATCAATAATGCTTTCCATGTTGTGGCCGTCAATTTCTTGAACGTGCCAACCAAAAGCTTCCCACTTGTCACGGAGGTTTTCGAGTGGCATAACGTTTTCTGTGTTGCCATCGATTTGGATATTGTTGCGATCAACAATTGCAATTAAATTATGCAGCTTATATTTGGCGGCGAACATCATGGCTTCCCAAAAGTTGCCTTCGTCGTGCTCGCCGTCGCTGGTTACGCAGTATACCCAGCGATGTTTATTGCCGTCCATAAGTAGTGCTTTGGCCATGCCGGCAGCCTGGCTTAATCCGCTACCAAGCGGGCCAGAGGTAGTTTCGAGCCCGGGCAAACGCGTACGCTCGGGATGACCCTGTAACCGAGTGCCGAGTTTACGCAGCGTTTTAAGCTCAGCCGTTGAAAAATAGCCAGCATGCGCCATTGTCGCATAGCGGACCGGGACTGTATGGCCATTACTCAAAATTAAAATATCGCGCTCGGGCCAATCTGGATTTTTAGGGTCGTGTTTTAAGATATCAAAATACAGTGCTGTAAAAATATCGGCGAGGTCAAGCGGACCAGCGGTGTGGCCACTGCCGGCTGCTTCGAGCATTTTAATAATGTCGATGCGAATTTCGTTCGCCTTTTTTTCTAATTGTGGAATTGTTAAACGCACCATACTGCTTATGATTCTATTACGTGTTGCTGCGCGCGGCAAGCTCGTTTAGTTGTTTATATGTAGCCGCCGGATCTTCGGCACGTTGGATCGCCCCGCCAGCATTAAGCACCTCAACTCCGCTAAGCGCCAATTGCGCAGCGTTTTCAAGCGATACACCGCCATCCCAACCAATTTCGGCTGTCGAATTAATTGCTTTAATTGCCGCGATTTTTTTGAGCATTTCCATATCAGCATGACCACCAAAATGACCAAGGTCGCCACTAAAAATGAGCGCATGGTCAGCTTCGGCAATGAGTTGACGGGCCGTCTGCGGCTGCGTTTGCTGCAATAATGCGACACCGGTCTTTATGCCTAACGCACGTAATTGCAAAATAACCCCTGTTAAATTGCCCTGGGATTCGGCGTGGATGATGACCATTTGAGGATTAAGACTTATAACTGTTTCTAAATAATCCTCAGGTTTTTTGACCATAAGGTGGAAATCAGCCAATATGCCCTCGGGCCAATATGCCTGAATTGGATTAATAAGCTTGAGCGGCGCAAACATGCCATCGCTAAAATCAATATGAACCCGACTGGCAAACGGAGCAATACGAGCCATTTGTTCGCGGTACACATGGGCATCAGTGGCGGTCACGCATGGGACAACAACTGCCATCAGCCATATACCTCTTCGATTTCGTGTAAACGACGGGCGTGGCGTGCGGCTTTAGAAAATGGCGTTTTAAGCCAGGTCTCGATTATGGCAAAGGCTTTGGCTTCGTCATTGTCTAACACCCGCGCTGGCAACGCAAGCACATTGGCGTCGTTATCATTGCGGCTCATGCGCGCTTCTTCAACATCATCTATGACCACCGCCCGAATGCCCCGTACCCGGTTCGCTGCAATTGCCATCCCCTGGCCGCCACCACACAATAAAATAGCGCGCGGATCGTCGTCTGTGCTACCTAAAACTTGGGTCGCGGCTAAAAAGGCAAACTGCGGGTAGTCGTCGGCTGGGTCAAGCGTTTTGGCACCCACGTCTTCGACTTTGTAACCATGTTTTAGCAAGTATGCCTCGACTTTTTCCTTGAGGTGAAAGCCAGCGTGGTCGGAGCCGAGGTAAATTATCATTTTTGCAGTGCCTTGCCAACGTCAGCGGTAAGCTCGACTAAGCGGTTGCTGTAACCCCACTCGTTGTCGTACCAAGCGATGACTTTTAGCATATTACCGCCAACAACAGCAGTCAGGTTGAGGTCAACAATAGCAGAGTGGCTGTTACCTTTAAAGTCGCTGCTTACTAGTTCTTCTTCTGTAACTTCTAGGATGCCTTGGTAGTATGGTTCTTTGGCTGACTTTTTAAAGACTTCATTGACTTCTTCAACGGTTACGTCTTTTTTAGTAATAAAAGTAAAGTCGGCTAAACTACCAACTGGGGTGGGGACACGGACACTGAGGCCACCAAAAATGCCCTCTAACGCTGGCAAAGCTTTTGATGCAGCAATGCTGGCGCCGGTTGTGGTAGGCACGATGTTTTCGGCTGCAGCGCGAGCTTCGCGTAGATTTTTGCTAGGTGCGTCTTGCAAACGTTGGCTGGCGGTATAGCTGTGGACAGTGGTCATCATAGCTTTTTCGACGCCAAAATTACTTTCGACAACCGCAGCGACAGGAGTAATGCAATTTGTCGTACAACTTGCGTTGCTTATGACATCGGTAGCGCCGTCGATTTTATCTTCGTTAACACCGAGCACAATTGTATCAGCACCTTCACCTTTGGCAGGCGCACTAATAATGACTTTTTTGGCGCCAGCCGGGTCAATATGAGCTTTGGCTTTTGCAGGATCGACAAAAAAGCCAGTGCTTTCTATGACAACATCAACATTGTGTGCGGCCCATGGCAAGGCAGCAGGATCTTTTTCGGACAAAACAAGGATATGTGTACCGTTAACAGTAATGCCACTATCGTCGTAATCAACATCATGCTGATATGTACCGTATGATGTATCATGTTTTAATAAGTAGGCTAATGTTTTGGTATCTGTTAGATCATTGATGGCGACTACTTCTACATCACTCCGGTCAAACGCAATTTTAAAGGCGCAACGGCCGATTCGCCCAAAGCCATTAATTGCAATCCTGGTTTTCACTTTATCCCCCACTTCTTAAGCGTTAGCATTGTTGGTTATATTGTAGTAGATACATGCCGGGAGTGCAAATGATTTGAAGGTCCACACTAGACAACGACCGGTAGAGTCAGTACTATTGTTGAGGCCTAGCGTGGAAGCATTACCTCGAGGAAGCGATAAATGCGTAAGTTGCACCTTGCCCTCACCATTGCCGGAGGAGTCTTTGGGGGGCTCGTCGTAATGGCAGCCACTACTGTAGTGCTGCTGCAACCCCAGCGGGAGGGCTATGACGATATTGTCATTCCCGACCCTGATGGCAAGCTACACGTCAATGACGTCGTGCACGCCATGGAGGACTACGGCAGCCTGTTCAGCTCCGACGCTATGAACATCACCAAACATCTGCCCTCCTGGACGGTGACGCGGGTCGACGGCAGCAAAGTCGAGTTGGTGCGTGTCGCCGACCCGACGACATGGTATGACTGCATCGCCAAGGGTGGCCGACAGGTCCGCGTGCCGTACGCTTGGATCCAGCAACACCTCAAGCAAGACGATACCGACACGTCTTCACCTTCCTGCTAGTTGCCGCGACCCGAACGTACCCTGTCCGCGTTCGGGTCGCACTAACCTAGACAAGTTATCATTTTTAGTATATAGTTATTGCAAGTTACTGCTCTTTGAGAGGAAAGGGAATATGACTCGGTCAAGTGGTAAGTTCAACGTGCTGGATTTTGACAGCATGGAGCTCACCCACCGCCCCCGACAATTACGTCACGCGATCGCTGGCTGGAGTGACCACGTGAAGAATCGGGAGGGCGAGTGCCCGCACGACGGCTGCAACAAGTGCCTATTGACCAACACCTGGCGAGTGGTCATGGCCGACAGCTTCCATGTACTGCTACTACATTGTCACAAGCCACAGTATGCGCTTGTCAATCGTGCGCATGCATGGGGCGCATTCAGGTTAAGACAGATGACTCTCACCTGCCTGACCGCGACCTTTGCGGTTTCACCCGACCAGGCGCCCGAGGTCAGGACCATCAACTACAACCCCCGCCGGTTACTAGCCCAACAGACCGCCCGCGCTTGGCAAGCGCTGTCCGCCAAGTTCAACATCGCTCCCACGCAGTAGCTGGAGTGTGGCGCCCGCCCGCCACACTCCGCTCCGCTCGTAACCAAAAACCGCCGCATATTTTGCGGCGGTTTGTTTATACGTATTAATTTTACGCAGCTTGGTTATTCCAGCGCTCAATGCACTCGTTAATAACTTGCTTGGCTTCTTCGATGTCACCCCAACCTTGCACGATTGTTGTTCCAGGTTTTTTAAGATCTTTGTAGTGGTTAAAGTGGAATTCAATTTGTTGTTTCCAGCGGTCACCAAGGTCATCTAGGGTTTGCAAGCGGTTGCCAGTGTTGCGGTCGTCGGCTGGCACCACAACAATTTTATGGTCCATTTCGCCGTCGTCTTCGAATTTCATGACGCCCAAAATACGCACCTCAAGCCACACACCAGTTGGGATTGGCTCGTCGCACACAACTAATGTGTCTAGTTCGTCACCGTCTGCATCAAGTGTTTGGGGAATAAACCCATAACTGCAAGGCTTAGCAAAAATTGCCGGCTCAACACGGTCCACAAAAAAGGTCGCGTTTTTGCGGTTCCATTCAATTTTAAGGAATGACCCTTGCGGAATTTCAATAACAGTGTTTACAGTGCCGCCAGCAACATCGCCAGGCGTCAGGACTTTGTTAAAATCAGCCATAAAGCTCCTTTATAAACTTTCAGCATTTATTGTAACAGATTAATTTTAGGTTCACCACCGCTTGACAAACAAACTTTTTTGGGTATATTATTACTTTTACGTCAAGGAACATGCCTGGAGGATTTCGACCCACAAGGAGCAAAAACCGCGATGGACCTCAGCAACTTCCCCGAACAGTTATCGCCTCTCACTCCTACCCCTGGTGAGTGGACGCCGAGGTATCCGAAGCTGTGCGGCGGCCTCGAGTACCACGGCTGGATGAGCAGCGACGTGATTGCCACGTTCGCACGCCTTATGCCTTTCAATGAGGGAGCGCAGGAGATTGTCATGTATCTGCGCGACAGAGATGGCCGGCTGCGCCTTCCGCTCGTCACCAGTCTTGTTGGCATCGAGCGAATTCGTGTGGGCTCTGCTCGTCCGCTAGTTCGCCATGCGGTGCTGTGGGGTCACTACGAGGCCATCACGGCATCTGCCGAACTTGCCACGCGCGCACTCGGCCTCTAAGCGCCCTGACGTTCGCCGCCTCCCGTTCGCGCGGGAGGTTGGCGAAAGTCACTTTTGTCGTTACACTAGCATTATGATAATTATTGGGCATCGTGGCGCCGCTGGACTCGCGCCAGAAAACACATTAGCCAGCTTTAAGGCCGCGCTGCAAGCCGGCGTCGATTGGATAGAATTTGATGTCCGCGCCACCCGCGACGGTCGTGTAGTGCTTAGTCACGACCCTCATACATTGCGTACTGGCTTGCGTCTGCATATTATTTCGCGTTCAGATTTCGCCACGCTACAACAGGTAAAGTTAAAAAATGGCAATACAATCCCAACCTTAGCGCAGGCCTTTGCCACTATAGGTACTAAAGCTAATATAAATGTCGAAATTAAGAGCAATGGCTGTAGCGAAGCTGTTGTCCAGCAAATCCAAAAAGCAATTGCCGATGGGGCGCGCTACGATAATTTTATGGTTAGCTCGTTTAAAGCCAGCATTTTGCGTGAAGTTCACCACCTTGATCCTAAAATTTCGCTGGCGTTATTGCACGCTATCAATCCTTACAAGTTTTTGCATTTGCGTGGATTGCGTGTGCAGGCTGTTGGATTCTCGCATAAACGCTTGCCGGCAAAAGCTGTTCACCAAGCTGAACTGCGTGACCTTTTGGTTTATACCTACACTATTAACGACCCTAAAATTGCCGAACGCCTCGCCGAAGACCGCAACGTAAAAGCCATTGTCACTAATCGACCTGACCGCATGCAGGGCATCCGTACACAAAAAAGCTCATAAAATTTACGAGCTTTTTTGTTATACTTTTTCGCCAATCGGCGTAATACCGTGGCGTTCTTGCATTTCTAGGAATTCACGGATTTTAAGCGCCGCCGTCGCACCTTCACCAACCGCACTTGCAATTTGCATTGTTGCGCCGCTGCGCACATCGCCGCTTGCAAATACTCCTGGCATGCTGGTTTGTAGACCGGCATCGGTAATAACAAAACCATGCTCATCCAGCCTAACTTCAGATGCTTTTAAAAAGCCAGTGTTGGGCAATAGGCCAACAAAAACAAACACACCATCAACTGTGAGTGTTAGCGGTTGATCGTCTTTTGTTACTTTTACTGAAGTGACTTTGTTGTTTTCGCCAATGATTTCTTCGGTGGTCGTATTAAGGTGTATGGTGACTTTACCGGCCTTTACTTGTTTATCGAGTTCGTGCTGCAAAACTTCTGAGGCCTTAACCGTACTCCGCACTAGCAGGTCGATATGGGTTGCGAATTTTAACAAAAATAAAGTTTCTTGCACAGCAGAGTTACCGCCACCGACCACAGCTAGTGTTTTGTCTCTATAAAATGCACCGTCGCAGGTTGCGCAGTAATGTACACCGCGCCCGTAATAGGTGTCCTCGCCAGGTACGCCGATTTTTTTGTAGTCAGAACCAGTGGCGATCAGGACGGTTTTAGCCCATAACGGACCGTCGGTCGTTTCGAGCCGTTTTAGCTGCCCTTCGTCGACAATATTGGTGACTTCGCCCAGCTTTATTGCCGCACCAAAACGCCGAGCCTGACCCTCAAATGCTTGGGCAAGGTCTAAACCGCTGATGCCTTTAACAAAGCCTGGGTAGTTGTCGACCCAGTCGGTGATTGCCGCAAGACCACCAACGACACCTTTTTCATACAGCACAGTATCGATGTCTTCGCGGGTGGTGTAAACGGCAGCAGCCAGTGCCGACGGGCCTGCGCCCACCATAATAATATCGTGTTGTTCGTGGTCGCTCATACAGCCAAACCTTGCACAGCGGCCGTAAGTTTAGCAGGGTTCCAGCCGACGGTAATATTTTTTGGTGCCTGTTCATCATCAGCGTCTTCGACAACAACAACAGGTACGGTCATGGCACCACTCATTTCTATGACTTTTTGACGCACTTCAGACGGCTGCTCGTCCATATTAACGACTGAATATGGTACGTTTTTGCCGCTTAAAAATTTTTTTACCATTTCGCAATAAGCGCATGTTGTAGTTGTGTAGATTGTGACTGTTTTTTTCATTTGTTCCCCTCCAAGAGACTCATTTTAGTATATATAGTGCCTACACGCTTATGCAAGACACTATATGTTGTACTTTTTTATTGCTGAGGGTTAATTGCGAGCAGCTCAACTTCAAAAACAAGGTCAGAATTTGCAGGAATACCAGCTTGAGCTTGATTACCATACGCCAACGCCGCAGGCACAACTAAACGACGTTTACCGTTTACTTTCATGCCTGGGATACCTTGCTGCCATGCCTGAATAACTTGAGCTAGCGGAAACGTTACCGGTTCACCGCGGTCGTAACTACTGTCAAACTTCATGCCGGTCTGGGCAATCGTCCCTTTGTACTGGACACGCACTGTGTCACCGGCTTTAACTTCAGCACCTGTGCCAACCTTTTCGTCAACAATTTGTAGCTGCGACACAGGACCGCTGACTTTGTATGCCGTTGGATCATACGTGCCATTATTGGCGTTACTGGTTTGACTTTGGGTCGAATTGTTGGAATTTGCCTGGTTCATAATAATTAAAAAATACGATCCTATAAAACCGCCAGCCATAACAACAGCGATGATTAAAATAATAATACGGGTGGATTTTTTAGTGGTAGCTTCGCTCATGTGCTTTTTATTGTACCATTTATGGCCGCCAAACGCATCGGCGTCAGCAACAATGCCGCGCGCCGGCTGTAAGCGCTACTGCGCAATGTCGAATTCTTTAAGTTTCTTTTGCGCTGCTTTAGTGGCGCCCATTTGTAGTTGTAGTAGTTGACTGTAGATTCCACCAGTTTTAGCAAGTTTTGCCGGCGAGCCAGCTTCGTCGACTTTGCCGCCTTTAATAGTCACGATTTCGTCTACGCCTGCAATCGTACTTAAACGGTGGGCAATGATTAACGTGGTGCGGCCTTTCATTAAAGCTTCGAGCGCAGTCTGCACCTGGGCTTCGGCTTTGCTATCAAGCGAACTCGTCGCTTCATCCAAAATAAGAATTGGCGCGTCCTTAAGTAATGCGCGTGCAATTGCCAAACGTTGCTTTTGGCCACCGCTTAATTTGACGCCGCGTTCACCAATTTGTGTATTGTAACCATCGTTTAATTTTGCAATAAAATCGTGCGCGTTGGCAGCTTTGGCGGCGGCGATAATTTGCGCGTCGGTAACATTGGGTGTGGCATAAGAAATGTTTTCGCGAATGGTACCACTAAACAAGGCTGGGTCCTGGAACACGACTGCAATGCGCTCACGTAAGCTACGCTGGGTAACAGTGGCAATATCGACACCATCAATAAAAATAGCGCCTTTGTCAGGTTCGTAAAGTCGCAGCAACAAGCTGGTGATTGTACTCTTGCCTTCGCCACTCTCGCCTACCAAAGCAACTTTTTTGCCTGGTTGCACGGTAAAGGTTATATCTGTTAGTACCTTTTCTTTTTGATCGTAGCTAAAGTGGACGTCTTTATATTCTATAGAACCTTTTGTAACGTTTAACTCTACAGCGTTTGGTTTGTCGGTAATACTTGGTTTGAGTTCCATGACGCTAAAGTAGTCACGGCTGCCGGCGATCGCACGTTGGGTTTGGTCCACAAAAAAGCTCATGCTAAACAGCGGCAGGCGCATCAGGCTTGCATATTGAATAAGCAAAAACATCTCGCCCAAGCTGAATCGGCCGAGCAATGTTTGCCAAAAAACAAACCCAGTAATGGCAAAAAATAACAGATTGAGCACGAGTCGACGCAGGACGTCCATTTTGTGCCAATGGCTTGATTGCACACGAGTAATGCCAATTGTTTCGTCATAATGGCTGTCAAAATAATCAAGCTCGCGTCGTTCTTGGATGAACGATTTTACGACGCGGATCTGACCAACCGCTTCGGCAAATCGTCCGCTCGCAAGGTCAATGCGCTTGTTTTTCTTTTGCTCTTGTTCTTGCCACCCTTTGCTAGTTATTGCCGTCAACCACAAAAAGATTGGATAAATAACAAACAACGCCACAGCAACTTCCCAGCTGTAAAATGCCACAATGATCAAAGTAAAGACCATTGTTAATATCATCTGGAAAAAATTATTGGCAAAGAAATTTAAAAAGTTAGTCAGCTCGGCAATTGTCCGGTTAAGCCGATTAATAATTGTGCCTGTCAGTTCTTGGTCGTAATAACTTTGTGGTAGCGACATAAGATGCTTGTAATAACGACTACTTAACTGTTTACGTAATTTGGCAGCCATAACATCACCGTAATAACCGCCGATGTTAGAAAAAATCGTCACCGCAACGTCGCTCGCCAAAAAACCAAGTGCTAACAAAACGCCTAGGCCATAATTTGGTGTATGTCCTTGAATGACACTAGTCACAAGGTCGGCAACAGCTTTTATAATTAGTGGTGAAACCTGGTTAGCAATTGCCAGTAACACCGAAAAGACCGTTACGATCACGTAATACGGCCAAAGATTGCCTGAAAACCTAAGGATTTTCCAAAGTTGCTTCATTGTAGACTATTCTACAGGTAAATAATGTGGATTTCTACTGTGAATTAGTTTTATGATAAAAGTGCTGGGGGTACGTTACAGGAGGCTGACGGCATGTTCGGGTGCATTAAGCATTTGTTCTCAATCGCCGGCTGTTTGCTCGTACTTGCAACGCCTTTTTTTATTCTACTGCTTTTTGTAGCGTGCGGGCACCTTGTCGGTTTTTACTAAACACGGTCAGCCGGAATAGACGCCGCAATATGGCGCACCATGTCATCGAGTAAATCGTTTGTGTCGTCGGTCGTAAGGGTACGTTCACTATGTTGTAACGTAATGCGAAGCGTAATGTGTTTGTGACTGGCGTCGCTGTCAGACATGTAAATGTCAAGCGGCGCCACGGTCACACGTAGACGCTCGTCTGCACCAAGCCCACTTGCTGCCAATTCAGCCACGTCGGCATAGCGTACCTCAGCATTTACTTTTAGTGTTACATCTTGCATTGTTGCTGGAAATTTTAATAGCGGCAAGTACGTTGTTTGGCGTTGGTGTTGCAAAAGACGTTCGAGGTCAATTTCAAAACCAGCACTGTAGTCAGGTAATTTGAGGCCTTTGCGCGCGGCAGTATGATATTCGCCAATAAAACCGCCGAATTCATCTGCGTCGCCGATTAATACATAACCGGACCGCTTTGGTTCAAATGGGGCAAAAATCTGTCGGCCAATTTCGAATGGCGATTCGTTTATTGCTGGCACAATTTTGTATGGCGCATTAAGCGTCTTTAAAATGTGCTCAAGGTAATGTTTAGCTTGATAATACGCAGCGCCTGGCTGTGGTTTTTGGGCGGCAAAGACGAATGCTAAAGTTTGGTATTCGCGCGGCAGCCCATCGCAATCCATATCTGTTTTTATGTGGATTTTATTGAGCTCGAACAGCGCGAGGGTCGTATAGCCGGCTTTACTATTTGGGTGGACCTTTTCGAGCAAGCTTGGCGTTAAACTCAGGCGATAGTGCTGTAATTCTGGGCTCAGCGCGTTGCGAATCGCGTATGCAAGATCAGGGTTTTGGCCAACGGTTTGCAGCAATTTTGCCGGGACGAAGCTATAGTTTTGCAGTTCATTTGCACCAGCGGCAGCAAGCACATTACGCAAGCGGTTTTTAAGCACGTCCATCGGCGGCAAACTGACTGCTTTAGTGCTGCGATGTGGCAAAGTATGCGGCAGTGCGTTGTAGCCGCGTAGGCGACCGGCCTCTTCGACAATGTCTTCGGGAATTTCGAGATCGGTGCGCCAAAACGGTGAGGTCACTAATAGTTCGTCGCCATGGGTCTCGACGGCAATTTCGACATTATTAAGCATTGTCGCAATGGCTTCAGCGCTAAGGTCACTGCCGAGGCGCACGTTTATAAATTCGCTCGTAACGGTGATTGGTGTGCGGGCCTGTGGTTTATAAACATCGGTCACATCACTTATTTGGTGAGCTCCTGCCTGCGTTAATTCTGCGATCACTTTTGCTAAAACCGATGCCGTTTGACGAGGGCTTTGACCCTTGCTATAACGCGTCACGGCATCAGTAAAAATACCGTGCGCCATAGACGTGCGGCGAATGGTGTACATGTCAAAAGTGGCGACTTCTAAAATAATACACTTGGTTTCATTGCTGATTTCGGTATTTTTGCCACCCATAACACCACCCAGCGCAATCGGACCAGCCTGGTTGCAAATAAGCATGTCATTTTTGCCAGAGGTAATTGTTTTGCCGTCGAGCAACGTAAGCGTTTCGCTAGCTTTTGGCTTGCGTACAGTGATATGTGCCTTACCATCAACAGCAACTTTGTCAAAGTCAAAAGCGTGTAGCGGCTGGCCGGTCAGCACCATATAGTAGTTGGTGATGTCGACAATATTATTAATGGGACGAATACCAAGACGCATCAGTATACTCTGCAACCACAATGGACTTGGCGCAATAGTAATGTCGCCTAAAACAACTGCCATGTAGCGCGGAACGAGTTCTGGGATGTCGTTTGTAACTGTCAAAATAGGTTGCGGATTATTGGCTTGCGGTACAGTAATGTCTTCGGCGTACCAGTCTGGGCTTACAAATGGCAGCCCTTGAATCCCGGAAATCTCGCGCGCTACTCCTAAATTACCAAAACCATCAGGCCGGTGCGTGAACATTTTATTTTCGATATCAATAATGGTGTCATTTAAATCATAGGCGTCGGCTAAAAGCGTGCCTGCCGGAGCATCTGTATCGAGTACGGCGACATGGTGATGGTCATCGTTTAAGCCTAGCTCTTTACCCGACCCAAACATACCATTACTCATTTCACCACGCAGCGGACGCGCTTCCATAACTACAGGCGCGTCAGTTCCAAAAGTGCTTGGCACAGTTTGACCAGGTGCAATCCAGGCGACTTTATCGCCTACCCGCAAGGCCGTGTCGCCGCTAACCACTTGCACATGATCTTTGCCATTAAACATTTGGTAGACGTTTAATTTGTCGGCATTTGGATGCTTTTTTACCTCTGTTATTTCGACGATGGCAATACCATTATATTTTGGCCCAAGCTCAATTGTTTCTTCAACAGCGCCAAGTTGTTCGCCAATTTTAGCCACGAGTTCACCAACGGGCAGCCGCCATTGCTGCTCGTCAGAATAATATTTCATTAATGCTACAGAAACTTTCATTTGAACTGCCTCAAAAATTGTAATTTACCAGCTTGGAAGTTGCGGATGTCTTCGATACCATATTTCATCATGACCAAACGATCGAGCCCTATACCCCAAGCAAAACCAGTATATTGCGTCGGGTCAATGCCGCCTTCGCGCAGTACGTTCGGGTGGATCATGCCGCAACCTAAAAGCTCAATCCAACCCTCATACTTGCAAGTGACACAGCCAGCCTCATGACAGAACGGACAGCTAATAGCAAACTCAAAACCTGGTTCAACAAATGGAAAGTAAGACGGTTGAATGCGGAATTTAAGGTTGGTCTGGTAATACGCTTCTAAAAATGCCTGTAGTGTTGCGAGCAAGTGCCCGACGTTAATGTTTTTGTCGACGTAGACGCCTTCGATTTGGTTGAGGGTGTGCTCGTGCTTGGCGTCGAGGTCTTCGTTGCGAAAAACGCGACCAATAATAACGGTGCGAATTGGCGGCTCGCCAGCTTTAAGTACACGGTTTTGCATGGTGCTGGTGTGGGCCGGGGCTATTAAACCTTCGCGGGTCGTAAAGGTGTCGTAATCGTCGCGGGCAGGGTGACCTTCGGGGAAGTTTAAGGCCTGGAACATATGGTAATCGTCGTCTAACTGACGCGAATCAATGCATTCAAAGCCCATGCGGTTAAAAATGTCTGCGACTACTTGGCGTTCGGCGCTAAGCGGGTGTTTGCTACCGTTTTCGGGTCCAAGCAAGCTAGGGCGCGAGCTGTTTATATCGAATGGCGCAGTCGGATCAAGTGGCTTTATGGCTGCCGCAGCTTGCGCAGCTTCAAAACCATCAATCATAGCCTGCAGTTCTTCGCGAACAGCATTTACTGCCTGCCCGTACGCTGGTTTATCGGCAGCCGGCACATCTTTGATGCCAGCATACATTTTTTTAAATTCAGGCGCTTTTAAAATATCCCGCTTGTCGGCGAGTCCGGCAAATTGCGCTTTAAGGGCGCGCAGTGTGGCGTCAATATCGTGCATACTTGTCACTAGTATACGCTAGTTGGTGTTAAAAATAAAAAGCACAAAAACGACCAGGGCAATAACCGCCATGGTTACTACGCCAACCCAAAAAATTGAGCGGCCAGTGGCTTGTTGAGTTTCTTCGAGCATTGTTGCGCCAGCTTCTGGCTTGTCGCCACCAACGTCTTGAATGCCTTTGGTGCGCTCTATAAGATCGGCAGCAATTTTTTCTTGCAGTTGCGTGCGCTGTTCGTTTTGATTCAAAAATAATGCCATAACGTAGATTATTGTACCATGGCTTTACCCGCGATTTTGTTGCGATTTGTACAAAGTTTTTACAAAAAAATTTATCAGGGGATGTACCGGCGCAGCCTGCCTCCGGCACCTCCCCTTGTTGCTACTCGTCCATATCCTCTGACATGACAGTGATGTCAGTTGTGTCCTCTGCGTCGCATGCTGGGTCTTGACATTTCCTGACTATGTTATGACTGCCGAATGCTAGTCCTATGAGGTCTACGTCAGGAAAGCTGTGTTCGTGATCCTTGATCGCCAACGCTTCTACGCCTTTCTTGTCGAGTAGCCATGAATAGTATAGCGCACTCTACGGCTTTGCCCTGGATCCCTACTTCTCCCCTTCTTTGGGCATGGGTATGACAATACGAACAGTAGTTGACTCACCACAATCTTTGCACGTCATTGTTATATCATAGGTGCCGGGTGCCTCAGGAGTAGGGACGTGAGAATAGTCGTGCGGGCAATTTTTATCCGGCACTTCCGTCCTCCATCAAGAGTAGCCACGTAGTATACTTAAGCTTTTTACCGCAAAAGTCAACACTTTCCCCAAAAGCTGGTATACTGGAGTTACTCAGGAGGTAAAGGCATATGGCAGTCATCGACAGCCCCGTATCTACAGAACTAAAACCGTACATGATGACCGATCGCATGGAAATTTTGCGCGTTGTTATTGTCGGCGTTATTGCTGGCATTTTAGTGCCGCTGCTTGGCGTTGCAATTGCTAACGGCGTTATTTCGCCCATATTTTGCCATGCAAACGAAGGCTTTGCAATTTGCGCAGACGGCGGCGTTGTCGCCTACCATATTTCAGCAATTATTATTGCCTTGATTGCTGTGGCACTCTTTGCAAACTGGGGCGTTTTTAGACCATTACCACTTGTACTGGCCGCGACAATTGCTATGTGGGGATTCAAAAAATTTGTTGACCCACTGACAAGTGGTGGCTGGTTTGAATATTACCTGTTTTCGGTCCTGTTAACTGCCCTTTGCTTTTTATTATTCTATTGGCTGCTACGGCTACGCAATTTTCCGCTCAGCATAATCGCAACAATAGTTGCCACAGGCCTGGTATGTTGGGCGTTGGTGGCGTAGAATAAGCGCGTAATGACAATTGAACTTATTATTTTGGGTGTGGTTGTACTGGCGCTGCTGGCAATTGTTTTTATGCTTAGCCAGCGGCTACGCGACAACAAAAATGATTCTGGCACATTATTACTCAAACAAGATTTGCTGGCGCTGAGCGAAGGTGTTAATGCGCTTAAAGATGGTTTGCAATCGCATTTAACAGATCGGCTCGATAAAAACCAAGAGCTTATGCGCGAGTCGCTAACCAAGCAATTTTCGGCCAGCGCAAAGTTAATTACCGATGTGACCGAACGCCTGACCAAACTCGACGAAACCAACCGCCGTGTTGTTGATGTCGCCGACGAACTAAAACTCCTGCAAAACGTTCTGCAAAACCCCAAACAACGTGGAGTCTTGGGCGAATATTACCTGCACACTGTACTCACAAACGTCCTGCCGCCATCGCGTTTCCAACTGCAATATAAGTTTAAGGACGGCGAGATTGTCGACGCCGTCATTTTTTTGGACAAAAACAAAATTTTGCCAATCGATTCAAAGTTTAGTCTAGAAAATTACAATCGCTTAGTCGAAGAAAAAGATAAAGACCGCCGCGAACTGCTCGCCCGACAGCTTAAAGCCGACCTTAAAGCGCGTATCGACGAAACAAGTAAATACGTCCGCGAATCTGAGCATACAATGGATTTTGCTTTTATGTTCATTCCTAGCGAAGCCGTATATTACGACTTGCTCGTTAATAAAGTCGGCACGGCAGGTACGAGTTCGCGCGATTTAATCGAATATGCATTCCGCGACAAGCGCGTTATTATCGTCTCGCCCACCTCATTTATGGCTTATTTGCAAACCGTCATGCAAGGTTTGCGCAGTTTGCAAATTGAAGAACAGGCCAAAGAAATCCAGCTGCGCGTCGTCCAATTAAGCCAGCACCTACAGGCGTACGATACATACATGCAAAAACTTGGCGCGAGCCTTGGCACTACCGTCAACCACTTTAATACCGCGCATAAAGAACTTAAAAAAGTCGACAAAGACGTCGTTAAAATCAGCGGCACCGTACCGGCAATTGAGCCACTCGTCGTAGACAAACCGCAGCTCGAAGATTAGCCAACTAAAAAACCAGCCGGGGAGGACTGGTCTTTTAGTAATTACACTGACGCTTTAGGCTGTTTCAAGCTCGGAATCGTGCTTGATAAGCTTGTATGCGAGTGCACCTAAAATTGTACCAATTAACGGCGCAACTGCATATACCAAAACGGTCCACCAGTTGCTTAATTTGTACGCGCCTAAGCCAATGGCAATTGCCGGGTTTACAATTGCAGCTGATGCTTGTGTTGCGAGCAATAAGCCGAGCATTAAGGCGCCGCCAATAATGTAACCTGTTTCGAGGTCGCTGCGACGGTTTAAAGCAGCTGCGGCGACACCAAGGCCAAGTACGATAGCGCCAAGCGCTTCGGCAAAGAATGGCCGCCAGTCGCCTTGCAAATCAGCGACGGCAAAAATTTTAGCGGCAGCGCCCTGCACTTCTTGACCAGTGTATGGATCCATTGTTGGTGGCGTTGCCGGTGCCGTACTAACAAACTGGCCAATAACGACCAGGGCGAGCATCGCACCCAAAATTTGAGCCACAATGTAACCAGCAGCGCGCAGTGCAGAAACTTTGCGCAGTGCCAACATACCTAATGTTACCGCCGGGTTAATGTGACCGCCCGAAACACGGCTAAACACCATAACAAATACAAGTACCGTGACACCAGCAACAATGGCGTTGCCGTTGGTACTCAACAAAATGGCGGTGAGGCCAAATGCGCCAATTAACTCAGCGAACAGTGCACCAAGCGTTAAATCGTTACGTAGTGGACGAGTAAAAATGTTTTTAGACCTTTTTACTTCTGCCGTCACAACCGGCGTTGTTGTTGCGCTTGCTGCGCGAGTGGTGGTCGTTGTTGATTTTTCGGCCTTTACAGCCTTTGGCTTGGCAGACGACTTTGCAGCTGTCTTTGCCTTGCTAGTAGCTTTGGTTTTTGGCATTTTCCCTCCTTAAATAAGCTATGCGGGAAGTATATCACAACAGGTGTTTCTTAAACAGTACTCCGCAATTTTTACGGTATAATGTATACAATGCTCACCTTTGGAATTGTGCTTTTAAAACGCCTGGTTGTGCTGGCTCTTATTATTGGGCTGGCCTGGTTTACGTTGTTTAAATTCTATCCGCTGATCGGCTCAAAAGTACCCTTTTTGTTGGCTGTGTTTATAACATATGCGTTCGTTGCTTACGTTGGCATTCCGACATTATTGCGGGTCCGGCACTTATTACAACCGCCGACGCACGTGCCAACACGTACAATCGCAGCAGACGGCTGGGCGGTTGATGCAATAAATATTGCTGTCATCGCCAAAAGCCAGACCGAATTTATACGCGCTATGCAAAAAGCAGGCTGGTTACTTGCCGACAATGGCAACGTCGCAAATCGCATAAAAATGGTGTTTGCTATTATTTTTAATCAGCCCTATCCTACAGCACCGTTTGGCAATTATTATGTGTTTGGTCGCAAGCAAGATTTAGGTTTCCAAATACCTGTCGGCCGAAGCCCGCGCCATAGGCACCACGTCCGTTTTTGGCGCTTGGGCAGCACTATTTTAGAAGACGAACACGAACACCAAGGTTTTTGGCGCCGCCTATTCCGCCGTTTTTTACCAAAACAAAAAGAAGTCTGGGTTGGTGCGGCAATTTTAGATCGTGGTTTAAATGTACGACTACGCAATTTGCAAATCGATCATGGAATCGAAAGTGATACAACGCTCGAACGCGATTTTGTCGTGCGCAGTCTCAAACAAGCAGGTGTTTTAAAAGACAGTATAGCTATAAAAGCTGGCGAGCCACTACACACGCGGCATCAAGGCTTTGGCGAGCAAATTATTGCCGATGGTTACGTAACGCTGTGTGAACTTAAGCGGCAGCTTTTGCCGTCCGGCGATTCTGCCAGACCGACGCCAAAAAGGAAGACACAATAATAAATAATCCCAAAGTGCCACTTAACAAATCCGGTACATCAATAACGATACTGGTCAGCAAAATAGTTGCCAAAGATGCAATTGCTAAATGCGCGCCAAGCTCTAAATAGGGGTAGCGCTGGAGCGTGCCGTGATGCACAAGGCTTATTGTTATTGACCGCACCCAAACAGCGCCAGCGCCTAAGCCAGCAGCGATTAGAATGACGTTACTCGTAATAGCGAATGCGCCAATAACACCATCAAAACTAAAACTAGCGTCAAGCATTTCGAGATATAAAAACATAATTATCCCGCCCTTTGCCATAGTGCCAGCAGCAATGTGGCGATGGAGCGCCCAATCCGACAGCAAACGTACCACTAAAAATGATGCCACTCCGCAAATACCAGCAATGGCGACACTGCGCTGTTGGGTCGGCGTTACGTTAATAAATACGGCTAACAGTGCCAGAGCACCGACCATAATCGCGAGCGGGCGTTGCACACCATGAACTTTTTTAAGCACATTGGCGAGTGGTGGCCAGTCAGTAAATACGTATTCTAAAAAGATCATCAGCAAAAACATACCACCAAAGCCAGCAATAATTGGGTGCGCCGCATTTAGATCTGCAGCATATTGTTTAGGGTCGTGCAGAGCAATACTAATGACATGCCCTAGATCAATATTTGCAGAAATCCCCACCACAACTATCGGCAGCACCAACCGCATACCAAACACGGCAATAATTATACCCACCGTCATAAACATACGCTGCCAAAAGTCGCTCATATGTTGTAAGACTTGGGCGTTGACGACGGCATTATCGAGGCTAAACGTAATTTCGAGCGCCACAAGCGTCAACATAGGCAGCAAAGCAGACACGCCAAGCGTGCCTGCAACAATTGCGACGAGTACGAGTGTCGTTATAAACGAAAAGCCGAAGAGGGCAAAGAATCGGCTAAGTACTACTTTCATATACGCATTGTAGCAAAAAGCCTGTGCTTAAACTAAGCTAATTTTGCCAATTGGCGCAGCACCTTAAAGTAAGCGACCATATCTTTAGTGGCGATCGAACCGTACAGTGACTCTTGCTGTTTGTGCTCTAAATCTTCTTCGATTTTTTTAACTTTTGGTGCGAACTCTGGTGTAAGACGAACGAGTTTTGCTCGGTTGTCTAAGTTGTGACCAGCACGAGCGACAAAACTTTTGGCCTCTAGCACATTAACGCTTGTCGTAATAAAAGCAAGCGACGTGTCGAGCACTTTTGCGAGATCAGAAATCCGCACCCCTTCATCACCGGCATCAGCAACAAGGCCAATAATTGACCACTGCATCATTGTTAAGCCATGTTGTTTTAATAGCTGCGTCAAATACGATTTAATGGCGCGATGTGCACGTGATTGCAACACGATAGTTTGGTAGGTAGTAAGTTCTGTTGTGTTCATTGTCTCGCCACTATAAAAAACCTTACTAACTTTCGCAACCCCTTTTTTACGTATTTTATGTGTATAGTAAATTTTAACAGATTGAAAATGCGAAAAATATTACGACATTATTTTTTCCCACAAATTAAATTTCTGGTAGAATAAAGGTATGGATAAACGGCGTTTGGTCATGGCATGTGCAATAATTACGCTTGCTGCGCTTGGCATTATTAGCGTGGTCATTATGTCGATGACTCGCAATAACGCACAACATAGCAACCCGATTACAACACCCGTGACACTATCGGGTAATCTTGCCTGCCTGCCGCATAAAAATACATCGCCAAACCAACCGCAAACACAAGAATGCGCGATTGGTTTAAAAACTGATGATGGCCGTTATTACAGCCTCCAAAATTTGCCCCAAGGCGCGGCAATGACACCGTTCACAAAACACATTACCGTTAGCGGTGATATTTTACCGCCAACGGATGATCGCTACGACATTCGTGGCATTCTTAAAGTGACAACCTTTACGCAGCAATAAGCGCCGCCAGGCTGTGGGGATCGGCGTAATGAAAAACAATTTTGTCTATTGCAGCAATCACTGGGTATTTTTTGATCGTAACATGTTTGCCAAATTCATGAAGTGTAACGAGGCCTTCGCTTTTTATGTGCTCGTCTGCAATGCGCTCTGCAAGCGATTTGCCAACTCGATAGTTAAATGATTCTTCATTAAAGCCAGTAGCAAGGATGTCACCAAGCCCCGCCACACTTTCGGCCGTTGCTGGGTCGCAGTGTTGATCAACTAAAATGCGCTTTAATTCGGCAAGAACCATAGTCGCTAATTGCCCTTTTGTATTGAGGCCTAAATTTAGCCCATCGACCAATCCAAAACCGAGGGCATACACATTTTTAAGCACCCCACATAGCGCAACGCCGTGCACATCGCCACTAGCCTGCAGCTTAATGTTGGCAGCGGCAAATTCATTACGAAGCTCGGCAAACCACGTATTGCGCGACAGGGCAAGTACGCCATAGGCAGGACGATTGCGCTCGATTTCAGCAGCAACCATAGGCCCATACAGCAAACCGATATCATAATTTTTGGGCAGTTTATCGCGCAAAACTTCGTCCATGGTTACAAAACCGACCTCAACGCCTTTTGCGCACGTTATTACTAATCGCGATTGTTGCGGATGAGCCGCCTTGTGCAATTGCCTGGCAACATCTTTGACCGCCCACGACGGAACGCACATTAAAAGTACTTCGCAGCTACGGGTTAGGTCTTCGAGGCTGCCAGTTGTTGAACGCTTAGGATCACGATCATAAAAAAGTACCTGAACATGCGCACGCGTTAAGGCATTGCCAAGCGCCTGACCGATTTCGCCAGCCCCAATTATTCCCACCTGTGTCAGTGTTTCCATTGCCCATATTGTACCAGAAAACGCTTATGGCGGTACAATATAAGTATGAATATTCCACTGCCCGAACGTATGCGCCCGCAAACGCTCGACGACGTCATAGGTCAAGCGCATTTACTTGGCGATGGCGAAATTTTGCGGCAAATCGTTAAAAACAAACAGCCTGTCAGTTTAATGTTATGGGGGCCGCCCGGTAGCGGTAAGACAACGTTGGCACGCATTATTGCGCGTGAAGTTGATGCTGATTTTATCGAAATTAGCGCTGTTACCGCAGGCATGGCCGACGTGCGCAAAGTCGTTGAACGCGCCAAACAAAACCAAGCCGACGGCAAACGCACGGTGCTTTTTGTCGACGAAATCCACCGTTTTAACAAAGCGCAACAAGATGCATTTTTGCCGCATGTCGAAAGCGGACTGCTTACACTTATCGGCGCCACGACCGAAAACCCAAGCTTTGAGGTCATTCGGCCATTACTAAGCCGCAGCCGCGTATTAGTACTGCAGCCACACACAAAAGATGATATTTTAGCGATTATTAACCGCGCGGCCGAACAACAAAAATGGGTCAAACGCCTACAACCCGATGCTGCCGATTTGCTGGCCGAGCTTTCTGGCGGCGACGCGCGCGTCGCGCTGGGCAATTTAGAACTTGCCGCTAGTCTTACCAAAGGCAAAATCACAAAACAGGTCATTACTACTGCCGCACAAAAACAGCTGCCGGGTTACGACAAAAATGGCGAAGAACATTACAACATAATTAGCGCGTTCATAAAGAGCATGCGTGGCAGCGACGCAAACGCCACGTTGTATTATTTGGCGCGTACGTTGCAAGCTGGCGAAGATCCTAAATTCATCGCTCGACGCATGATTATTTTTGCATCCGAAGACATTGGACTGGCAGGTAATGGCGCTATGGCTTTGGCCGTGGCGACGTTCCAAGCCGTAGAACGAATTGGGTTGCCGGAATGCCAATATAATCTGTTTCACTGTGCGTTGGCGCTAGCCAAAAGCGAAAAATCACGCATTGTCGCAAGCGCCATGTACAAAGCCCAAGCCGTTGCTCGTGACTTCCCTAATCTGCCTGTGCCGCTCCATATACGCAATGCACCGACAAAACTCATGAAAGATTTAGGCTACCAAAAAGACTACAAATGGCAGGCTGATTTTAAGCATAAAGAAGGGTTTTTGCCGCCAGAGATCGCTGACCTTGATGTATTGAAATAGTAAAAAGTTTATGCTCTAATAATGATACGTGGTGCCAACCACGTGTTAGCTGATTGGAGCACAGTGAAACAATTAACGGTTGCCGCTCTGCCGACAGACAAGGACGCCGCTATGCGCGGCAAGGAGCTCATGAAGCGAGCTTTTGGCCACCGCTTCAGCTACATCGGCGTGCTGCGAGCGTTACTCGAAATGCTGGCGCACCCCGTCGTGCTGTTCGCGCTCGCCGACAAAAGCGAGCCCATGCAGGATCTAGCAAACCCAAAGTGGTCTGCCTTGAGCGACCAGAAGCGTGAACGTTCGCTGGATCACATCAACAAGATCCTGGCGTTCGTGCGTGCGGCGGTCTTCGACCACCAGTCGCTCGCCAAGCTGATCGAGACGATCAACGCGGCCCACGCCGGCAAAACGTTCGAACTGAAGGAACGCGTGGGCGCATGGCCGCCGGCGATCTACAAGATCGACGAAACCGAGTACCTTTTTTGGGTGCTGGCCACAATCATGCGTCATACGCTCGAGGCCTACAACACGTTCGTTGTCGAACCAACCGTCGACATGGGTCTGACCGACGACGATCGCGACGACTTTTACACCGCAATGCTGAATTTCGCTGCCCCGTTGGGCATCAATCTGCACAAGGTCAACGTCACCCCGGTCACTGAGCACGCTATGACAGCAGGCATCGAAAAGTGGCTCAGCCAAATGAGCGACTACCTGAGCGTGACCGACGAAGCGCGGACCATCGTCAACAACCTAGTAGCCAGCGGCTTCGTCCAGAGTCTGATCTGTCCCAAGGGCTACGAGTTCGACGTCATCACGCTCATCGCCGAAGACCTCACGCCCCACGTCCGTGGCGGCACGACTCTGCACAAGCGCCCCGAGGGTAACTACACTCATGTGGAAGGCTACGGCATCAACGTGGTGAACAGTCACTACGAAAGTGCGGTGACCACACTGAGGACTCTTCTCGATCATACTGACCCTAAGGGTCTACAAGCTCCCTTCACCAGCTAACCAATCGGCGACCCTGGCCTGGCCTTGTGCCGCGCCAGGGTCGCCCCGACCCCTAATCTTTATGCAACGCAAACCGTTCGTAATGCACTTGTTTTTCTGGAACGCCCAGTTCGACAAGCGCTTTTTTAATGCCCCACATCATAGGTGGCGGACCGCATAAAAATACATCGCGCTCGGCAACGTCCGGCACTAAACGGGCGATTTTTTCTTTATCAATAAAACCTTTTTCGCCGCTATAATTTTGCTGATCACTGAGCACATTGTAAATTGGCATATTGATCTTTGCAGCCAGCGGTTTAAGCTCGCCCATAAGCGCCGTATCGGCTTCGGTACGATTGCCGTAAAGCATAATTGCCGTGTCTTTTTGATTGTGGCTAGCGCGTTCTTCGATCATTGTCCGAAGCGGCGTTATACCAATGCCGCCCGCAATATATAGCACCTTTTGCTTTGTCTGCAAATCATGAGTAAAAGCGCCAAACGGACCGCTCACCCATACTGGTGTGCCTGGTTTTATTGCTGGCACACTATTAGTAAAGTCGCCAAGTTGCCGCACTGTAATTCTAAAATGGTCTTTGTTGGGCAGCATCGAGAGCGAAAATGGATGCTCCTGCCATACACGCTGCTTATCAAAAAAACGTACCAAAATAAACTTGCCAGCTTTTGATGTAAATTTTTGTAGATTTCGGCCCGTAAAATAAACAGATGCGGCTGTTGGCGTTTCTTGTACAACTTTTTCAACCCTAAATCGAAAGTACCAATACAACCACAAGGTACGACCAAAACGCCAAATGAGCACCGTCAGCGCTGCAAAAATATAGAGCGCCAACCAGTAGTACCTAAAAACTGTGTTACTGACTAAATCATCGCCATTCAAAAATTGGTGGAATGGCACTAGCACAATTGCAAGATAATTGAACATATGTACGGCGTACCACCATTCAAATTTGAGGTGTTTACGGACAATAATAATTGACGTAAAAACCGTAACTATAAACAGCGTTTCGGCAGCCGCAGCCCACCATATAAATGGCAGCCCAAACACGATTTCTGCGCCGCCAACGAGCCCGCGGCCAGTCAACAATGCATGCGTCACAACCATGGAACTTGAATGCGCCATAATCAGCAAAATCGTCGCAACACCATTGCGTCTGTGGAATATAGCTAAACGATCCATGCCAAAAATTGGCTCCAACCAGCTCGCGCGCCCCATAAGGACAAATTGCGTAAGCGCGCAAAATGTCGCTAACAGACCAAGTAATCGAGCGAACGCATGCCAAATCGTAACCCAGTCACCACTAGTTAGTTCTATGCTGGCATTGCCGGACGTCCAAAACCATACAATAATCGCTAGGTTTGCTGCCCAAAAAGTCCATGCGGCAGTCTTTTTGACCGTCCGATTAAGCGCCATGGCTTAATCCACTACCTGTACGCTGCCATGCATAAAACCTTTATGCGGAATACACTCATAATTAAAAGTGCCAACTTTATTAAACGTAAAGCTAAATGTGCCACCGTGACCAAATGTTGGAGCGTCTGTAGGCAGGCCGCCAGCATTACTGGCATCGACGGCGACAACGTTATGGGCAACAGTGTCTTGGTTTGTCCACGTCACCGTTGTACCCTTTTTGATTTTTATATTGGCGGGTGTAAACGAAAGGTCACGCATATCAACAGCAACTTGTGATTTACTGGTCATATCGGTCGCGTTTGTTGTTGTGTCGTTACTTGACTGGCCGCCGCCGTTACTGTGCGATACTGCCATCCAAATCCCAACGCCACCGCCAATAACAATAACGGCAACAATTAGTGCTACAACGAGTGGTTTTTTCATGCTTTAGCCTTTGCTTCCTTTCGATTTGCCATTGCCACCATTGGCAACGAGTGGTTTTTACCTGCAACAAGCACTGCGCCAAAACCGCACACTTCACTAATGATGGCAACAATAGCGCCAATCATTGGCAAACTAGACAGTACAATTATCAGCAGCAGACCAAGCAATAAGTTAACAGCGCGGCGCCCACGTGCCGGCCAATTGAACTGGCGAGTAATCAACCAGCCCAACGCATAAGCACTAAACGGCAGCGCTACCACCAAACCAATTGCCCATGCAAGCAGTAAGACGACACCAAGTGGGAAACCAACACCAGTTATTGCAAGCAATATACCAATTATCGGAGTGGCGACAATAGCCAAAAACCCAGCACCAAATGATAGTAATGGTCGCTGTTGCACGGTCTGGCTTATAGTTTCGAATTTGCGCGGTGCTGCGAGCAACATAACGCCACCCAAGAATACTAACGAGAAGAATATATACAACCCGCTACTCACAACAGCCTGAAGCGTTTCGGCTGGCCGCCTTCCCGCATCATGCGTATAGTGCGTCGCGCCGTCGACAAGTGCCGTTTTAGCAACGCCTGCTTCGTTTTGGCTCTTGTAATCAAAGTCGCCAACAATATGCGATTTTGCGGTGAGCGTCACGTCTTGTGCATGGGCATTAACATTACGGCCAATGGTCCCCGATACGGTTAATGCGCTGCCTTTCGCGAGTGTGTCGCGGCCAACTGCGCCTTCTAGATCGAGTCGGTTACCGAGCATGGTCATGTCACGCGTGACTCGCCCATCATGATCTAAAATAACTGAATCACCAAGCAGTGTTGCACTTCCGTCGACATCTGCCGCGAGATCAATTTGCTGTGCTGCAATACGCACATCGCCTAAAACCTTACCGCTGACCCGGATACTTTGGCCAGCGCACAAAACATCGCCCTCAACCGTTCCGACGACTTCAATATTTGCGCCCATGCAGTAAAGGTCCCCTTTGACCGTACCAGCGATCAAAATATCGTCACCGACTGCATACAAGCTACTGTCGGTGGTGTCACCAGCAGCAAGCGTGGGCTTAGCGCCTGTCCGCACGTCAATAGCGTGGCTTATGCCTACCCATGTGAGGCTCAACAAAAGCCCCAAGCCTAGTGTTATTCCTACAGAAAGCATTGCCTTGCGTTTCATAACCGCTCCTTTGTCATTAATTATATAGCTTATGCTGTAATTTGAAAGCGCAAAATACCTGGCCGCTTATGCTAAAGTTTTAATATGACATTACACGGACTTACTAGCCATGATGCCACTGCCCGTCTTAAGCAGTACGGCTTTAACCAAATCGTTGCCGAACACCGATTACCACTTATAGTAAATTTTTTAGCTCGATTTAATAATCCGCTCATCATTATTTTGTTACTCGCGGCAGTTGTATCGGCATTTTTGGGTGACATTCTGACCTTTAGCATTATTACAGCCATTGTCATTATTAGTGCGCTGCTTGATTTTTTTACGAGCTACCGGTCACAGCAAGCTGCCGAAGATCTTAAAAACCGAGTACGCATTGCTGCCACCGTTATTCGCGACGGTCATAAGGTACAAGTGCCGCTCACTAACCTTGTACCTGGCGATATAGTCCAACTAAACCCCGGTAATATTGTGCCGGCCGATGGTCACGCAGTTGGTGTTAAAGATTTATATGTTAACGAGGGTGCCCTAACTGGCGAATCATTCCCTCAGGCCAAACCCGACGATAGTCAACTATACATGGGTAGTAGCGTGACCAGTGGTACCGGCTACATAGAAGTCACCCAGACTGGCGCCTACACAAAATTTTCACACATTGCAGCGCAGCTTGCCGGACGCCAGCCAATTACAGAATTCGAGCGCGAAATTCGCCAGTTCAGTCGCCTTATTATCATCATGACGGGCTTTTTGGTTTTGGCGATTTTTGGTTTTAATAGTTTGTTCCGACACGATTTATTTGCATCACTATTATTTAGTTTGGCGCTAGCGGTCGGCTTAACACCAAGTTTGTTGCCGCTCATTATTACACTCAACCTTACCAAAGGTTCGCTTAAAATGGCACATCATGGCGTGATTGTTAAAAAGCTGGCGGCAATACAAAACTTTGGGTCTATGGACGTGCTGTGCACGGATAAAACCGGCACGCTGACCGAAGATAAAATTGCGCTTGTAAAATACGTCGATAGCTACGGCAACACATCTGAAGAAGTGTTGCAATTCGCCTATTTAGCCAGCGTGTATTCTAGTTCGTACGAAAATCCGCTTGACCGCGCCGTCAAAGACTTTAAGCACCTTAGTACTGCCGGCTGGCGCAAACAAGATGTCGTACCATTTACCTTTGAACGCAAACGCGAATCAGTCGCCGTTGGCCACAAAAGTGCCACTACACTCATTAGCAAGGGCGCACCGGAAGCTATCTTTGAAATCTGCAACAAAGCCGCTGACGGCACACCAATGGACGCCAAGCTGCGCAAACAAATCCACAAAGAATACGATCAACTTAGCAGTGATGGATTTCGCGTATTGGCCATTGCAACAAAACCGCTCCAAAAACACAAAGGTATTGAGGCTGTTGACGAAAGCGGCATGGATTTTCATGGTTTTATCGCCTTTTTAGACCCAGCTAAAAAATCGGTTACCGCAACGCTGCAAAAAATCGAAGATTACGGTGTCGAAATTAAAATCATTTCAGGCGACAATGCCTTAGTCAACCAGCGCATTGCCGAAGAAATAAAATTGCCCAATAAGGGCATGCTCACCGGTGATCAAATAGACAAATTGTCAGCTGCCGAGCTTGCTCAAAAAGTCGAACAAACCACAATTTTTGCCCGTGTCACGCCCGAACAAAAACTGCGCATTATTCAAACGCTCCAAACAAATGGCCACGTTGTTGGTTACATGGGTGATGGTATAAATGACGCTCCGTCGCTCAAGGCGGCGGACACTGGCATTTCGGTTAACAACGCCGTAGACGTCGCTAAAGACACAGCCGACATGATTTTGCTACATAAAAGTCTGAACGAACTAATAGAGGGTGTTGTCGAAGGCAGGCGTACTTTTGCTAACACCTTAAAGTACCTAATGATGGCGCTAAGTTCTAACTTTGGTAATATGTTTTCGATGGCGGGCGCATCGTTACTACTGCCATTTTTGCCCATGCTTGCGCCACAAATTTTGCTAAATAACTTGCTCTATGACACGTCACAAATTGCCCTACCAACGGACAATGTTGACGAAAGCTCTATCAAACGTCCACACCGCCTTAGTATCAGTGGTATCCGTAAATTTATGATCGTCTTTGGCCCCCTAAGCTCGGTGTTTGATTTTGTTACTTTTGGCGTATTGCTCGGCGTGTTCCATTTGCATGAATCAAGTTTTCAGGCTGGCTGGTTTTTGGAATCAATGTTAACGCAAACGTTAGTTGTGTTTGTTATTCGGACACGCAAAGTGCCGTTTATGCAAAGTAGGCCAAGTGCTGGGCTTATTGCAAGTACTGTGTTTGCGCTTGGTGCAGCTATTTTATTTGTTACGACGCCACTTGCCCACTTCTTTTATTTTGGCAATATCCCACTTATTAGTTTTGTGTGGATTGTGGGAATTGTGCTTGTATATCTCGGCCTTACTCAGGCGATTAAAGCAGCCTTTTACAAGCATGTTAGTTTGTGGCGCGCTGGCGAACGGCCTCGTACATCAAAAGCGCCGCAGACGTCGCCACATTCAGCGAATTGACCTTACCAACCATTGGTATGACAACGCGTTGGTTGGCGTGTTGCAACCACCAATCACTGTGGCCATATTTTTCGGAACCAACACACAGGGCGACACTTTTGGTAAGATCGGCTTGCGTAAAATTCACGCTTGTATCAGGAGTTGACGCAACAATATGCACATTGTTTTGCGTCAACCAATCGTACGTTTGTTGGGCAGTTGCGTTAACAACGGGTACCGTAAAAACGGCGCCCTTACTGGCTCGAATGACATTGGGATTCGCCCAATCAGTCACTCCGTCAACGCTAATAATAGCATCGACGCCGGCAGCATCGGCTGTGCGCACCATAGCACCGAGGTTGCCAGGTTTTTCTATGGTTTCGCACACCAACAACAGCATGTTTTTAGTGGGTTTGAGTTCGTTGAGCGATGTCGCCGGGCTGGGCACAACGGCTAGCCAGCCATCTGGGCCTTCGCGGTACGCTGCTTTTTCGAACACGTCACGGCTTAGTTCGACGGCCTGAACACCGCTCGCTAAAAGCGTTTGCAACCGCTGAGTATGGCCATTACCCATGAGTTCTGGACAATAGTACAGCGTCTGAATACGAACACCAGCGTCAAGAGCACAGCTGAGTTCCTCATAGCCATCAATAATGGCAACGCCTGCTTGATCTCGCGCGCGGCGCCGACGCAGAGTAACCAATTTTTTTATAGCAGGGTTTTGTTTGCTGGTGATTATCATGCTGGTATTTTACCGTAGTTAGTCCGCCAAAGCCAATGCGCTCACTACCAGTTCGTAAAGCTGTTGCCACAATTGCTGGTCTGTACTTTGCAATGCAATTTCTTTTGTACCAAAGGCAACGCCGCGATAGCTAAAGTTGTGCGACCCACTTAGTAATGCTTTACCGCCATCTTTGAGTTCAAACAATACGCATTTGGCATGGATATATTGATGACCCTCGTAATAATTACGTACACCGCTACGCCAGCCATCCCACAATTGCGCAAGCGTATCTGGTCGCCAGCCCGTTGCTGTTGCTGGATTAAAATAATACGTGCCGTGCGTCGCTTGCAATACATTCGCCAACGGGCCGCTTGGGCACATTTGCGATACATAAAATATGCGGCTAGCATGGCTCGCTAAGGTACACGCCTGATCATAAATAATTGACGATCCAGGTTTGCCGGCATCAAACAACAGTGTGTTCTGAGCGTCAAGAATTTGTTTGTAATCAGTGGTAACTGTATCTTTAGCAACCGCAAGCACAACACGCTCAAATAAATTAGCGAGGCCTTCATTTTGACAATGCACCATGTAATCGACGTTAGTAAATGCATCGTCACTAAGGTTAACGCCACCAAATGTCCACACATCGTTGTCGACGACAGTAATTTTGGCATGATACCTGCCAGCGTAAGGATTTAATTTGTTCGAATTACCTACCCAATAAACCTGCACGCCCGTAGCTGTTAAGTGGTCAATAATGGCATGTGTCGCGCGCAAAGCTCGTGCAAAATCACTTCGGTTTACCGATTCTGGCCGGCTTGCGCCATAAAAGCTGTAACGATCCGCAACAATAAGCACCCGAACGCCGCGTTCAGCTGCCGCAATAACTGCGCCAAGTAGTTGCTGTATACATTGGTCTGCGCGTAGCGTCATTGCCGAAAGAATAACCCGCTGCCTAGCCTGCGCAACAGCCGCCCTTAAGTTTGCAAAATAATCCTTAGGCAGTTCGACAGTGAACATTACGTGCTAAAAGCCGCCGTAGCCACCGCCGTAGCCATAAAAGTTACCGACTGGTTTGTGGTAATCGGTTAGCTTTATAGCTTTGCTAAAATCAGTGTCTCTAGCTGATACGATATAAAGTTCGCTACTATTTTTTGACAGCAACAAGTAGTCGTCAGAATACCAACCATAGGGCGTAAAGTCAGAACTGGCAGCAACTTGTTTGGCATTTTTACCGTCTTTATCACCAATAAATACGGTATTTTTGCCATCACGAGGCTCATACCAGAACGTTTGATTACCTGACGGCGACTGCAAAAATGTTGGGTAAAATTGCTGGGTAATTTGGTTGTCAGATAAGTTTGTATTTGGTTTTACTGCGCCATCTTCGTAGACGTAATATGTATTTTTTGGATCCGTTGCGCCGATGTAATAAAACTCGTTAGGCGCGTACGTTATGCCAAACGACACAAACGCATTCGCAGGGAGGCTATATAAAACTTTTTTATTGCTGCCATCTAATTGCACAGAATTAAATGTTGTTTGCGCACTATTGCTCTGTACGTTTGCCACATAAACGATAGTTCCCTTGCTGTCATCGAAGTATGGGTAATCAAATTCGTTTGTTTTGCCGCCTTGCGAGCTTGTTTCGTCTAATGTCACAAGCTTGTTAGCTTCGGCGTCGTAGCTTTTAAGCGCAGCTCGTTTTGGTTGATCGTAAGGGACATCCAGACGATACACCTGGTAAGCAAAAGTATGATTATGCCAGCCAATCGACGTAAACGAAGCATTGCCCGTATCAATCTCAGCAAGCTGATCATTCGCCGTATTTATAACATACAAACCTTGTTGGGCGCTGCCGCGTTTTGCCTGCAAAAGTAAGTACTTCCAATCGCGCGAGGCGAGCAATACCGTACCCCTGTCGTCTTCTTTGCCGGTACCTTGAACAACGACTTGTTGATTGCCACCGTCTAGGTCAGATTTCATTACATTTATGATACCTGTGCGTTTACTCAAAAAGTAAATTTTGCCGGCTGGCGTCAACGTAAAGATATTTTTGGGATCATTTTGCTCTGTAACCGTAACGCTAATTGAAGCTGTGTTGTAAGTATCGGCCTTAATTGTTGCTGCAACTGTTGCATCGTTTGCGGGGAGTACAAGAGTCGCTTCGCCTTTGTCGTCTGTAATTGCAGTGGCATCGTTGGCGACAATCGTCGCCTTTGCCAATGCCGCACCTGTAATTTTGTTAGTTACGTTTATAGGAACCTGTCGGCCTGTCGCTTCAAGTTTGAGCGCCCCCACAGACGGGTCATGGAGTATGGATACTAGTGCTGATTGACTAGCTCCTTTATAGTTCTTTTTTGTAACAGTAACAGTGTAAATACCAACTGACAATTTTGGTAGCGTGGCTTTACCATTGCTGTCGGTATGCGTGGTCACGCTCGCAACACTAACGGTGGCGTCAGATACTGGCTTGCCTGTTTTGCTGTCAATAACCGTTACTGAAAGATCTTTATGAATAAATGGGCCCAACATACCATACCGCGTTGTCGGCACCACTAATAAAATGCTCACTATAATAATGACAGCTGCAATAACGCCAAGCGTAATTTTGCCCTTTTTGGTTCTAAAAAATGACCAAAAAGACCTTTTATTATGCCCTGTTACGATGCCGGTTTGTGGGACAATTGGAACGGGCGATATTGGCGCCTCAGAATGCGTCTGTTGTTTTGACTCGGCTTCTTCTACTTGATCTTTTTCTGGCATTTTTATAATCCTCTTGCTTAAAGCATAAGTTGCGCCGAATGGTAAATGCAATAGCAAAATAGTCGCCAACCTGTGGAAAGTCGACGGCTATTACGAAGGAACGCGGCTATTTGCTTATTTTAGTAAGCATGCCATCTTTTATAGTGAGTATTTCGTCGCACTTACCGGCAATGCCAAGATCATGCGTAACCACAATTATTGTAACTCCTTGCGTGCGTGACAGGTCATGGAGTAGGGCGAAAACTTGTTCGCCTGTCTGTGAATCAAGATTACCAGTCGGTTCATCGGCCAAAATAAGCTTTGGCTTATTGGCAAGCGCCCTGGCGATTGACACGCGTTGTTGTTCGCCACCTGACAGCCGACTTGGCTTGCGATGCTGCTTCGCTTCGTCCAGCCCCACTTGCGTTAACAGTTCTTGTGCGCGCAATGTACGCGTAGCTGGCGCAATGCCGGCAAACTCCATTGGTAACATGACATTTTCGAGCGCTGTCAAGTTTGGCACAAGATTATATTGCTGGAATACAAACCCAATGTCACTGCGACGATAACCTGTCAGTTTACGATCACTTAATGTAGTAATATCCGTATCATTTACCATAATACTGCCGCTATCAGGCCGATCAAGCGCACCAAGTAGTGCTAACAAAGTACTTTTGCCGCTGCCGCTTTTGCCGACAATAGCCGCAAAGGTTCCGGTCTTAACAGTAAAACCAATGTCATTCACGGCTTTAACAATACTGCCGCCAGACTGAAACGATTTTTTTAAGTGTTCAACTTTTAACATGATTATTCTCCTCTCATTACTTCGGCTGGCCGAACGCGCGAAATAAGCCAGGCCGGCACCGCACTACCCACAACGGCAATGCCAAGCGCAGCCAATACGCCCCATAAAAGTGTCATAGGACCAACCGATGCCGTTACTTGCCCGACCAAACTTGTTGCACGGCCAAACGGTGTTGCGCTAGCATCAACGCGGAAGGTACGTTGCGCCCTGCCCTGCCCCGGCATTGGGGTTTGCGTCTGCAATGTACTACTGTTCGAAACGAGCGCGTTAGCAATACTATTGCTGCTGACCAATGTAATTCCCATGCCCACAACAGTCGCCAGAATAACTAACACGAGAGCTTCAACAACAAACTGCGCCACAATTGTCCGGTTACTGCCACCTATGGCTTTAAGGACGCCAATTTCGCGACGGCGTTCGCGCACAATGACAAGCATAATTAAGAAGGTAATAATCGCAGCCGCCACTAATGCTGCAATAAACCCAATCAACGAAACTTGCTGCACGCTCTGCAAACTATCTATAGCCGTTTGAATATTTTGCTGCGACGAAGTGACATCAACTTTACCGTTGCCAAGCTTGGCTTTAATAGCGTCACTGACGTTATTGAGGTTTTCTATGGAATCGACGGTCACTAGTACGCTACTTAATTCGTTTGTTTGGCCGCTCAGTTGCTGTGCCTGAGCAAGCGGAATTGCGATGGTATCGTTGGCAAACTTAGTACCTTGGTCAAAAATACCAACCACCGTAAATGTTGTGTCATAGGCAATAAAAGTTGAGCCAACTTTAAGATTATTTTTGGTCGCCAAGTCGCTACCAATAATTGCCGACGTGGTGTCGTTACCTACAAGCGCTCGTCCACTGGTAATTTTATAGACATTACCTTGCTCGTCAGCGCTACTGTTAGTGCCAATGCCACGGATTGGCAAGCTAAAATTAGCGGGTGCTGCAGTGCCATCATTCGATGTTGAACTAGCAAAACGACGGCCCAATGTACCTGGGTCGATCGACGACTGCAGATTAGTTATGCCCACGGATGCATCACTTTGCTGACCGCCGCGAAAACTAAAATTATTACTGCTACTATCTTGGTTGCGCAGTGTAAAGTTTACACTGGCATCAGCTTGGCTCACGTGCGCAACTGTTTTAATGGCGGCAAGCTGATCGTTGGTGAGCGGTTCACCGCCGCCCTGCATACCTTGCGCCCCAGCCGGGTTAACGGTTAATTTGGTGCCAACTTGTGATTTTAAATCGCTCATACGCGCTTCGACCGCTTGCTTGGCAACAAGCATACTTAGGCTCAGACCAATACCAATCGCCAAAATCAACACCACTGCGCCGGTCCGCAGCCAGTTACGAAAGGCATTTTTAGCACCTCGTACTACTACACTCATTAGTTGTTCCTTGTTTACTACTGTAGTTAACTGCAGTTTGCTTAAGAAACGTTGAAGTATGTAAAATTTTTACTTTTAGTACTAAAAACTTGTTAGAATACCACATATGGACCCACCAAAAACCTTTAGCGCAGGCGGTATTGTTATTAATCAACAGGGCAATGTGCTTGTCGTGCAAGAATACGGCTATTTTTGGGGTCTGCCGCGTGGCCATATCGAACCTGGCGAAAGCGCGCGGATTGCAGCCGAACGTGAAATCGCCGAAGAAGCAGGCATAACAAAATTAGAATTCGTCAAAGAGCTTGGCGCATATGAACGTTCGACATTCGACAAAGACGGACGCGATAACCACAAAGAGCTAAAACACATAACTTATTTTTTATTTACGACGCCGCAAATGGCAATTGCGCCCCGTGACACCAACATTACTGATGTAAAATGGGTTAGACCAAACCAAGTCGCCAACCTTTTTATTCACCCTAAAGATATCGCTTTTTACCAACAGCAATTGTCACAATTACCCAAAAATTAGAGGTGCCCGAGCTGCGTGTAGTGCAGCCCGGGCAACTCCGGTTACGTATTAGCTGGGCTTTTTAGCCACGATCAGTCCGCGACTAAAAATTTTGTCTGGTCCATGGCGTACGATATTGGTCATGCCAGCAGCGACAAGCAGGCCGATGATGTCGTCGACATCGTGCAGCCAAAAGCGACACTTTTCGACGATGTGCTTGATACCATCGCTGTTGCCAACCAGCGTGTGGAATTCGATCGCACCGTTGGGCATGCCGTGTGACATTCGCACCACATGCACGTCATGGTGTGTATTGTGGACGACATGCACGCTGTTTGCCTGCCACGTACGACGCTCGTACCATGGCTCGATGACCAACATGCCGCCGTCTCTGGTGTGAGCGACAAAATTCTGTACTGTTGCCGCGAGCTGGTCGGGCGAGATATAGCCAATCGCGCCATCCATACAAAGCACAATGTCAAACAGTTGCTCGAGGTTGGCGCTAGTCATGTCGTCGTTGTACAAAAGCGCCGACGGCACGTTTCGCTTGGCGATAGCCAGCATTTGCGGGCTAGTATCAACGCCAACACGGCTGTAGCTCCTAAACCGACGCAACAAATTGCCGGTGCCACAGGCGAACTCAAGGATTGTTTTAGCGTTTTGACAATACTTATCTTTGATACGCAGCAGTGCCGCGGCCTCGCCGTTGTAGTTGCGGTGGGCTTTGACCAAATCGTAAACGGCAGCGATTTCGTTAAACATCACACATCCTTGTAGCGAGGCGCGCCCAGCGTTACCAAAAGCGGCTTAATGCAACCCGGATCAGGGCCATCCAACCTACCGCTGGTGTGCAGGCGCATTGCGGGGCATTCGGCGTGACACGTACGATGACGCGAGCATGTGCCACATTCTTCGTTTGCAACCAGGTTGCGCATGGTTTCGAACGCCGGCGCCGACCGCCAATAGTCAGTAAGCATGCCAGGGCGCCAGGTTCCAGATTCAAAATCCTGCCCCAAAAACGTGCAAGGTGACACAATGCCACGCTCATCAACAAACATGACGCGTGTGCCAGCGCCACAATCATCATCGCTCAAAAGCAAAGAATCTTTGGCTGCGGCATTGATGTTCATGAGGTCTTCGACCCCACAGTTCGGCGCCTCGTTCAGCTTTACAACAGCAGCAAAGTATTCGGGCGTCGGCTCGGTAATAATATCCGAACCTTCCAACACTCGGCCCGCAGGCTTCGCACGTCGTGGCTTAATCGGCACGTTGAGATCCTGCGCCAACACCAGTACTTCATCGACGTCCGCAAGGTTGGAATGCAGCAACGTAAACCGAATGGTCGGCGTCACCCCAGCGGCAATAAACCGACGCATGTTGGCCACTGTGCGCTGAAACGCACCCTTACGATTGCGAATGCGGTCATGCGTTTGCTCGCCACCATCAATACTGACATTCAGGCGCACCTGGAACTTCAAAAAGTTGCGAATGTCGTCATCACGCAGCACCGTACCGTTTGTCGTCAACGACACGCCAATGTTGTGGGAGCGCATACGTTCCACAAGTTCCCACAAGTCGGGTCGCATCAGCGGTTCGCCGCCGCCGACAATAATGAGGAAAATACCCATGTCGGCAGCTTCATCAATCAGTGTCAGTAGCTCTTCGGTCGTCGGTTCGATGCGACCTGCGGGCGACGAATCAGACATGCAATGCGAACACGTCAGATTGCACCTGTTCGACACGCTCAAAAACAACTTAAGCGGCGCCGACATTGCACCTTCGACAAGTGGCCGCTCTATGCGACGAACAATACGCCCAACCGCCTCGAGGTCATTCACCCTAGCCTCGTCCACGGTTGTCACAGAATGGCGAACCGTGTCAAACAACAACCAGCCGTCTCGCTCCTTGCGAGCAACAAACAATGCCTCAGCCACTTAGTTCCCCTGTTCTGCTTTTACAATAGCCGATTGGCCATCGCTTACTACAGTTACGAATTGGCCATCTGACAAAGTCGCCAAATGCGTGTCAGCAAGCGACACATACACAAAGTTATTGCGCAATTTTATGTCGGCCGGCAAGAGATACGGATAGTGGGTTAGCCGGAAAGCATCAACAAGGTCAATGACAAGCGTTGGCAATCCACGTTGCAGCCGCTCAATAATGGCCGTCTCTTGACGAATATCACCGCCACGCTTTGCAAAGATTGCTGGTCCATTGGCGTTCCCTATACCAACGTGGCCACGACCATTCCACACACCGTAGGCCCAAGGTGTATTGAACCATTTGCCCCGTCGCGAGCGCCTTTGCAACGTCTCAGCATAACGCGCATATTGATCGTGATCGACATTGATTGACGGGATAGGCCGCAATTGCGTGATCGTCGGCTTACCTTTGAACACAAAACATTCCAGGTCAATATCAAAATCGAGACTTTGGCGTAGTGCTGCAACGCGCCTAATTAGCAAATCCATATGCACGCTGCGATCGCCGCGGCGGATTGCGTATGGTGTTCGCACACGCGATGTTAGTAGCACACCATCAGCATATTCAAACAGCACGCGCGCGTTATCTTCAACTGTTTCGGCAAACACACAGTTTTCGTATGCATGGAACGTCACGAGCTCACTTATCTGCGGCGGCCGCAGATATTCCTGAAAGACAAATGTGCATGTTTCGGGCGGTATATCGGCAAGCGCTTGGACTATGACCGCTTCGGCAGCCCGCACACCGTTGCCTTCCCAAAAATGACTATGTGACGAATGAACGCCACGAGCAGCAAAGGGCGAAAACGCCTCGCGGTAACCCGAATACTTCACCGCAAATCCATACGGAAATGATTTTGCAAAGAATCCGGCACCATCGCGCCTAAGTATTGCTTCTACCTTTTCGGGCACCATTGTTTTAGCATCAGGCACCGCGAACTGTTTCGCTTTAGCGGCGAGCTGCAGGCCAAGCGCGTAGCCACCCCATCGGCGGTATATTTCGACGTAATCCTGCAAATCATAGGGCCACAAATAGGCTTGCGCCACGTCAAAATCCACGGCTTCCTCCAAACACACAAGGTACAACGCATCAAAAACAGCCAGCATCACTGGCTGTTACCGGAGTCTAACTAAAGTATAAAGAAACCGAGCTGCTTATGCTATAGGTAATTTTACGGTAAATACACAACCCTTGCCCGGCGTGCTTTGCGCGATGATACTACCGCGCATAGCTACCACAAGCTTCTGAGCAATTGACAAGCCCAAACCATGGCCAGCCACGGTCTGTGTCGTGCGGGAGCTATCAGCTCGGTAAAAGCGATCAAAAATATGTGGCAAATCTGCTACAGGAATACCAGGACCATGGTCAGTCACAATTATAAGGCCGTTGTTGTCTTGGCGGCGCGTTACTACAGTAATTTCAGATGCTTTTGGGCTGTATTTAATAGCATTATCAACCAAAATACCAATTATAGTTGCAAGGGTTTTTGCTTCACTTATGACAGTTGCAGCTTTTAATTCATCGCGTATGGTTATTTTTTTAGCATCGGCCAGCGGCTGCAAACGTTGACAGACTTCTTTGACTATAGGCCCTGTGTCGATTGCGCTCATGTGCAATGTTTCGCCCGGGCGAGCCAGCGTTAAAAGGGCCTGCGAAAGATCACTAAGACGATTTATTTCTTCGAGATTACTTTCGAGTAATTCTTTCATGTCCGCTTTTGTTAAACTTAGGTCGCGCAGCGAGACTTCGAGTTCGGTCTTCATGGCAGCAAGTGGCGTGCGCAGTTCGTGCGAAGCATCGGCAGTGAATCTATTTTGAGCCTCAACCGCGCGCTCGATCGGACGCATTGTGCGCCGCGCCAAACCGTAACTAGCAAAACCACCAATAATCAAAACTGCCGAATTTAACAGTAGTAAATTACCTAAAATACGGCCTTGGCTATCTGTATATTGCTTTTGCAGTGCGGTATCAAAGTCCTGCCGGCTGAGTGGGCCAAAACGGTCTTGCAGGCGGACACTAAATGCGCCGTTAAGACCACTATGCACTTCTTGCATTGCTTCGTGATACACCCATACGCTAAACACCACACTAATAACCATTAAAATGGCCACGTACCAAACGGTCATGCGCAGATAGGCGTTTTTAAACATCACATCCCTAGTTTATACCCAAAACCGCGCAAGGTGTGGACCAATTGTGGCGATTTAGGGAAAGCGCGGTCGATTTTATTGCGCAAATAACTCATATAAACTTCGACGGTATTTGGCAAAATGTCTGCGTCGTAATCCCAAACATGGCTAATAATCGCCTCTTTTGTGAGAACCTTTTTTTGGTTGCGAAGCATATATTCCAATAGCGCAAACTCTTTGCTGGTTAGTGTTATTGGCGTTCCGTTGCGAATCACTTCAAAGGTTTGGCTGTTGAGACTTAGACCATCGCAGCTCAAAATTGGCGAAACAACTTGGCTTGGGCGGCGCAACAGGCTGCGAATGCGCGCGAGTAATTCTTCGAAGGCAAACGGCTTTACTAAATAGTCATCAGCACCGCTGTTAAGGCCAGCGACACGGTCGCCAATAGCATCTTTAGCGGTGAGCATAATAATGGGCGTATCTTTTTTAGCTTCGCGGAGTTTTTGGCAAATGGTAAGGCCGTCAACACCTGGCAACATGCGATCGAGCACAATAATATCGTATGGTTCATCAAGCGCCATGGCCAGGCCGTCATCACCAGTCAAGCAAACATCAACAGCAAACGACTCTTGTTGCAAGCCGCGTTTTAAAGCATTGGCAATTTTGCGTTCGTCTTCAACGACTAGTACGCGCATATGTTTTCCTTGTTCACGATGTCACTATAGCGCAGAATGGCTGAAAACTAGCTTAAGGGGGGTAACGCTGTGGGCGCAGGCGGTGTTTGCCCGCGCCCACAGCAGGGGAATGCCGATCAGTTCGGCAGCAGCTGGCACTCGTCTTCGGGATGTGGCGGCTGCGACAGCCCACCCCTCACATGGCGGTTGTGACAGTAGCAGATGAGCCCGGGGTAGTTGTCGTACAGATCACTCTCGCTCTGCGTGATCGCTTCGCGCAGGTGGTCAAGGATCAAGGGCAGTCGCGTTTCGGCCTCCTCGCGCTCGATGTGGACCAGGATCGTCCGACGATCCCACAAGATCAGAAAGCGACCGACCTCTTTGTTATCAGCCAACAGGTCAGCGAGCTCGTGGGGTTCTTCCACCTCCTGATCAGTTTCGAAACAGAGCCAGGCCGGCTCATGCCGTGTACCGGGGACAAACCTGATGCTCATCCCAATCGGCCCGGTAGATAACACGAACACTCCTCCTGTATTCAGACCTCGCAACTGGTGTTACGAAGCTCTGTATTAGTATATCTTTTTTGCGAGCCGGTACAACCTACACACAAAGGGTGTATAACGCTCATGGCTATTTACAAAATCGTTGTTTTATGGGAAAGTATTGATTTTTGACAAAAAAGGTGTACTATGGGGTTGTAGTCAAAATAACCGCTAAGGAGTTATAAAGTGTACGTTTTAGGCGAAAGTACTAACGTTCCACCAGTGTTACCAAACACCAGTGGTAGCATCCTGACAGTAGTTGCTGTCATCACTTTAGCGATTGGTGCAGCTGTGGTTATCACCACTGTTGCCCGCCAATTGGCTAAAAAACACTACAACGCGTAAGAGCTTTGTAGGGCAAATGAGGGTTGGGGCTAGCACATCTCGTACTAGTCGCCTCCCTTTTTTGTTTGCAGGAACTTTTATTATGAAAAAACATCTTGCAACAACAATCGCATATTTAGTAGGTGGTGCATTCATTATTACCGCCGTTATTCTTGGTGCTCAAACAATTAGTTGGCCGATGCAAGTGCAAGCTTCGCAGGCGACGGTTAACTTGGCACCAGCAAGTACTGTTACCACGCAGCAAAACCAACCCAAAATAGGCGGCACGCCAGTACGTATTGTTGTACCTAATCGCAATATTGACTTAACCGTTATTTTGGGAAGCTACGACCCAAGCACTGGCAATTGGACGCTCAGCAACAACAAAGCGCAGTTTGCCACAAATTCTTCGGTCGCCAATAACAAAGCCGGCAACACGTTTATATATGGCCACGACATTCCGCAAGTATTTAAACGGCTTGAAGGCTTGGTTGTTGGTGATTTAGCGCAAGTTTACACAGACAACGGTTACGTTTTTACGTACAAATATCGCACTGCCATAGATGTAGACCCTAGCAACACTGCCATTTTTAATTACAGCGGCCCGTCAATCCTCACCTTGCAAACTTGTAGCGGCGTTTGGAGCCAACACCGCCATTTAATGACCTTTGACTTTGTTGAGGTGCACAAAGCATGAACGGCTTTTTACTAACAATGTTTTGGCTGTCGACTGCCATTGGCGTGCTCAACACACTGCACATTGGCTTTTATTTAGTTAGCGCCAACATCTACGACATAAAGCAAATGAAACGACGTGCTGAGCGCAAACGCAGCAATCGCAAATTGCCGCTTGTTACTATTGCTATTTCGGCCCACAACGAAGAAAAAGTTATTATCCGCACACTGGAATCACTCATAAAAGTTGATTACCCGCGCCTGCAAATTATTGTTATGGACGACGCTTCGCGCGATAACACCAGCAAGCTTATAAACAATTTTATTGCCGAACACTCTAAGTTTGACATTACCATTCGCTACAAAACCAAAAACGTCGGCAAAGGCAGGGCGCTTAACGCGGCAATTCAACGCTACGCCAAAGGCGAATTTGTAATGACGCTAGACGCCGATTGCATTTTACACCCGCAAGCTGTGCGCAATGCGGTCCGCTATTTTGATGACCCAAATGTTGCCGGCGTGGCTGCCAATGTGCGTATTATTCGCGAGCCCGGCGTGATTAGTTTGCTGCAAATGTTAGAGCACATGATTGGTTACCGCTCTAAAAAAGCTTACTCGCTAACCAATTCTGAATGCATTATTGGCGGCGTCGGCTCGACCTATCGCCGCAGCGTCATGCAATATGTCAACTTTTACGACACCGACACGCTAACCGAAGACATTGGCCTAAGCATGAAAGTCGCCGCCCAAGGCAACAAACATTACCGCCTAGTCTACGCTGCCGACGTTGTGGCAATGACCGAAGGCGTTACTACATTTAAAGCCTTGCTAAAACAGCGCTACCGTTGGAAATACGGCATGCTGCAGAACCTCATAAAATATAGCTATCTTATTGGTAAAACCGGTGGCAACTATTCACGTATGCTCACGTGGTACCGTTTGCCTATGGCCTTTTTAAGCGAACTTTTGCTGCTTATTGAACCACTGATTTTGGGCTACATTGTGTATCTCGCATACCTCATTCACAGTCCCGGCGCCATTTTTGGCTCATACGCGCTAATTACCATTTACCTACTTTTGAACCTTTTGCCCGACGAACACAGCACGCGTAAAGACCGCTGGCGCTTGGCATTCTATGCTCCAGTCGCCTACTTCATCTTTTATATTATGAACATTGTGCAATTAACCGCCATTGTGCGTTGCTTGTTAAATATTCATAAGCTAGTGGGCCGTCACAAAGTAGATGGCACGTGGCATTCGCCCGAACGCAGTGGTGCCGTGCAGGTCAAATTTAGTAAAGGTATTGCGTAAAGGTTTTTATTATGGTATTGTTAGCATCAATTAAAGAGCTGGGCGGTCGTAATGCCCACGGAGACCACAAAATGATTAAGAAAGTTTGGAGCGGTATTGCCGCTGCTATAGCTATTGGCACAATGACATTCAGCCAAGTCGCACCCGCTTTTGCGGCAGTTACTTCGCCAGCACCCGCAGCTAAAATATCTTTTACGTTCGACGACGGCTTGGCAAGTGCCTCTACACAAGCTCTGCCAACCTTGGCTAAATACGGCTTGACCGGCACTGACTACGTTATTACTGGCTGCGTTGGCATGACCAAAGCGCCAAACACCTGTCACGCTAACACCGACGCCGTATACATGAGCTGGGCGCAGGTGCAAGCGTTGCAAGCTAAAGGTTGGGAAATTGGCTCGCACACCGCCACTCACCCCTACCTCGCCACTAGTGATGCAACCGATGGCCAGCCAAATGTCTTGACTCCCACACAGGTTACTCAAGAATTAGTAAACAGCAAAAACACGTTGGCTCTTTATGGTATTAACGCTGTTGATTTTTCGAGCCCATACGGCGATTACAACAACGCCGTACTCGCCCAAATCGCCAAATATTACCAAACTCACCGTGGTTTTGCCGACGAAAACAATAACATCTGGCCATACAACGACTACCTGCTTAACGACATGCGCGTACAAGAAGGTGTGACGGTCGCCCAAGTTGAAGCCAAAATCGACGCTGCCATTGCCAACAAACAATGGCTTGTACTTACCATGCACGATATCATGGTTAAACCAAGTACCAACCCAGATGACTACCAATATAGCGTGGCCGAATTGGACCAAATCGCTGCTTACGTAAAAGCCAAGCAAACTGCTGGCCTCATTACCAGCGTCAATGTTAAAGACGGCCCCGTACAAAGCACCACCAACATGCTAACCAACGGCAGCTTTGACAGCGGCATTGCCAGCGGCTGGACCACCAACAACGCCAGCGTATTTAAAGCTGACAGCGCTAACAACGGCAGCTACAACGGCACATCAACCGGCCCAACAAAATCTGTTGCAGTGACTGCTGGCGCCGCAAACGCCGCATTATTCTCACCAAAAGTCGCTGTTAGCAATGCGCAAACCTACATGTTTAAGGGCTTCCTTAACATGACTGCCCGCACCGCTGGCGAATTAGGTTACTACGTTGACGAATACGACCAGAGCGGCAACTGGATTAGCGGCCAATGGAAAAAGGCCGAAAGCTCAGTGTACGTCGAAAGCATGAACTTCACCTACACCCCAACCAGCGCTGCCGTTAAACAAGCCAGCCTGCAAATCTATGTCACCGGTGGCTCGGGCATTAAAGCATACGTTGACAACCTGCAAATGTTCCCATTAACAGGCACGCCACCGCCACCTGTCACCCACACCAACTTGGTCACCAATGGCACATTTGACGCTGGCATTAGCCAAGGTTGGACAACCAATAGCCCAACCACAATTGTTGCCGACGCTAGTAGCCACGGCAGTCCAAATAACGCTGTTAACTCAGTCGCTATGACTGCCACAACGCAGGATCGCCACCTATTTGGCCCACAAGTCGCCGTAGCCAGCACTAACAGTTACACCATTGCCAGCTACTTAAATCTAACCAAAATTACCAGTGGCCAAGTCGGTTTTTACATCGACGAATACGACCAGAGCGGCAACTGGATTAGCGGCCAATGGAAAACCGGCATCAGCGCCGTAAGCGCCGGCGATATCAGTTTCCAATACAGGCCAAGCTCAGCCAATGTTGCAAAAGCCAGTCTACAGGTTATTGTTGCCGGCAACAGTGGCATTAGTGCTTACTTTGACGACGTGCGCTGGTATCAAAACTAAGTGCATATTCACCTACAAATATCCCCGCACGTACAATGCGGGGATTTTTAGTATTACTGGCTGTTTGCCATGTGGACCACAAAAATAATCCACGCAATACCAGCACCAATAAAAATAAGTGCAATAAGCCAACTATACTTGTAGCTTGACCGCACCTGCCACGCTTGCGACGAGGCTAACATAGCCACTGACTTGTTTGGATCGGCGACAGTTTTGTCAAAATCTTTAGGAACATTTTTGTATAGCTGCCGTAAAATTTGTTGCGGCGTGGCATTGCCGCTTATAATAGTCACCTTTGGGTCTAACAGTAGCATTTGCAGTGGTTGCATAAGCGCCTGCCCTAATTCATAGCCAATTATTGCAACAGTTAGATCAAGCGATTTATTATTTTTGTCGGTCAAAATAAATTGCTGCTTCCAGGGTCGCAGACCTAAATAATAATATTTGGCTGAATGCGCACAACATCACGCAAATTTACATCACTCACCTGCTTAAACCAAAGACCCATTCTTTGGTGCAACAACCCGTCTTTATACGTTATATGGTAAAGCAGTTTGTTTGCCATAGATGCAGTAAAAAAGATTAGCGGCAATAGGCCACCGAGCAAAATAAAGTACAGCATAATCGAAAATGGCGCAATAAAAAGTGCAGTTATAAGAAATACGACCATAACAAGATCTGCAAGCATAAAAAGAATAAAAGCAAACCGGCCATACCAATGCGAAACAGCGTTTTCATCTGCCATAAATTAAATATAGCTTAAAACATAGCCATTTTAAATGTCAAAAAATTCGCGCCACATTTACGCCAAGGGACGTATGGTTAAAACGTAAGCTTATTAAAAACTGGCCCAACGCACGCGCGCGAGGTCGGTTTTTATTCTAAAGATTTTATAATATCTAGTAAATCGCTAAGAACAATCTCAGCCTTAATAACGTAGCCGTCCATGTCCTTGTGGACCTGTGGGCTTACTTTGCTTGCGTCGCCCAGGTTGGTTAAAAGTACAATTTTGGCCTTTACACAATTATATTGAGCTTCGTGACGTAATAATTTTAAAACTTCAAAACCATCTTTTTTAGGCATCATTACATCTAAAAATATTAAGTCGGGTTTATATGCCTTGGCGACTTCGAGCGCTTGGTCGCCGTCCATTGCTGTTGCTACGTCAAAACCATTTTGTTTTAAGAACAGCAAATAAATATCAACGAGTTGAGCGTTATCTTCAACGAGTAATATTTTTTGTAATCCAGCCATGATGTCTCCTGGTTGCTATTATTTTCGGTTGGGCCTCTGACTGCAAGCTTGTAAAACGAGCCTCATTAAATACCGGAATCGTAAAGATAAAGGTCGAGCCCACACCTTCTTTAGAAACAACACTAATTGTACCACCGTGCCGCTCAATTATAGATTTCGCAATGAACAAACCAAGCCCAGTGCCCGTGCTGCCGCTATTAAGGCCCCCATGGACACGGTAAAATTTTGTAAACAAATTCGGCTGCGCCTCTGGGGGGATGCCAATACCAGTGTCGGTTATGCTCACTTTATAGTCGTCACCGTCGCGTTCAAGCAACATGTCAATTTTACCGCCTGGGTCAGTATATTTTATAGCGTTACCAATGAGATTATTTATAACTTCATGCAAGGCGATCTCGTCTGCAATAACAAAGCTCGGCACCCGTAGACCGCTGTAGTTTAGGCTGATGGCTTTATCTTTTGCCGTAAATGCTGATTCTTCGAGTGATTGTTTGAGCTCGGCCGCCAGATCAATTTTTTCGAGATTGAACGTAAGCGTACGACGCTCAATACGTGTAACATCAAGCAAATTATTTATAAGCCCACCGAGTTCGGTCGAGCTCTTAAGCGCCTGGTGAATGTAGGCATCTGCTTCGGGGCTTAAACTATTGCCTGCCTTAAAAGTAATAAGCTCGAGGTAGCCACGGATAGCCGCCAATGGCGTTCGTAATTCGTGGGCGGCCATAGACACAAAATCGACCTTCATGGCTTCTAGTTCACGACCCTTTGTTTCGTCATGGATCGTCACAATCGTCTGTGCAGTTTGTTTACCTTGACGCTCTTTAATTTCGGCTACGATGAGTTTTACATAATGTGTTATGCCAATTGGATTAACATATTGCAGGTCGGTATACACTTTGGCGCCAGACTGCAAATAGTCAATGGTGAACGGTTCGGCATCTTGACGCCAGCGGAATACTTCGCTCATATTTTTACCAACAATATCATGGATTGGTGTTTGCGTAAGTTCACCTGCAGCTTTGTTGGCTAAAATTATTGTACCTTGTTTGTCGACAGCTAGGATGCTTTCGACAGTACTGTTTAGGATGATTTCTAAACGGTTGCGCTGTGCCTCAATGCTCGCCACAAAATCTTTAAGGCTGGCACCCATGGCATTAATATTGTTGGCAAGCGTACCAATTTCGTCCCGGCGACGTAGCTGCAATTGTGTCGACAAATCGCCTCGACCAATGCGCTGCGCCGCTTCGGTAATGAGCAAAATCGGTTTGGTAAAAAACTGCGTAAAGTACAAAGCTATGATCGCAATAATAATCGAAGATGCCGCCACAATCACAATCAAAGCATTGCGCAATTGGTCGGTTTGGGCGAGTGCTTCGGATTTGTCGATTTTGGTGGCTATAACCCAATTAGCAAATCCAATTGACTTGGCTGCGACAAAAACTTCATTACCCCGGTAGTCCTTGAGGTCTTTATAATCACTATCGTAATTACTAAATAGTTGTAGTGAATCTAGATTTGTTTTAAGCGCCGCATCAGTGTTAAACCTAAGCGGGAAAAGTGAAATGACATGCTGCTGAGTGTCACGCACCGCAACAACTGTTTCGCCGGTCGCACCCAAACCAGTGTAATCTTGGACAGCCGCCACAATATCGTCAATGCGAAATACCATACTCAGTAGGCCTGATTCCTGTTTGTTGACACTTACTTTTGTTGTGATGTATAGCTTGTCAATGCCGTCACGCTGGTCTTCGCGAACGGTAGTGGTGGTTTCTTGGCCGTTTGGCATTGTCGTATCTTGTGTGCCAAGCGTGGCGCCATCATCTTGCACATTTGTCGAGGCGATTATTTTGCCTTTTAAGTCGGCTAAACTAATATTTTGAATATCGGGGTTGCTATTAATCGTATCCTGCACCGTCGTCTGCAATTGTGACTTACCAAGTTTGCCACTGCTTGCCAAATATGAGCCAAGATTTGTTTGTAGATCAAAAGTATTAGCGAGTTCCAGCGCTTGTTCTTGTCGTTTTTGCAGCAAGCTATTAATGCGTTGCTGCTGCTCGCTAGCGGTGCTTACAAGCTGGTCAGCAGTTTTGTGGGTCAAGCCTGTACCAATAGTAATATACGCTACGACACTAACAACCAGAGTTGGTGCCAACCCGATAAATATCATTAAAATAATGAGTCGCTTACGAATACTCACACTTGTCCTATTGACTCAACAGCTGAAAGGCGCCATTTTTAACTTGGAATAAGTCATATTTGTAGTTACGGTCCGAAATATCGCCGTTTTGGTCAAACATAATATAGCTCGACACGCCTTGGAAGGCGATGCCAGGCAAAGCATTTTTGATTTCTTCGCCCGTTGTGGCGCCGCGTTGTACGGCAGTTTGCAGTAAATGAATAATGTCGTATGCTTGCGGAGCCGCATATAGTTGCTCGGTTTTTTGATATTCATTAACAAGCGCTTGTTTAAATGCTTTAGTACCTGTCGGGAATGACGAAATAGTTAAGCCGTCTGCCGCACTTGGCGCGTTGGTTATGATTGTATTGTCATACATTATATCTGCACCAAAAAATGGAATATTAATACCTGCCTGGCGAGATAACTTTAGGACTGCCGTTGCCGTTACAACTGAATTAGGCGCCACAAAAATTGCCTGCGGATCAGCCGCTTTTAAGGCAGCAATTTGACTATCGAGGTTAATAACGTCTGGTTCAGCCGAAGCAGTGGCGATGACTTTGCCGCCGAGTGCTTCAAATTTTTCGCGGAACACAGTGTTCATGCCACTACCGTATGGTTCATTTGTGTAGAGCACGGCAACATTACGAATGCCTTTATCGAATATAGTCTGGGCCATAAAGGCGCCTTGGACGTTATCGGGTGGCACAACTCTAAAAAAGTAATCGTTAGGTATGCTTAATGCCGGACTTGATGCCGATGGGCTAATCATAGGGATTTTTGCGTTGTTGGCCGCAGGCAGAGCGGCAATCGAAGCACTCGAACACCCCTCACCAATTATGGCAACCACTTGCTGCTGAATAAGATCTTTAATCGCCTCGGCAGCAGTTTTAGGGTCACACTTAGAATCTTCTTGCACAATGTCAATATTATCGGCGCCAAGCTGCTTTTTGGCCAACAGCACGCCCTTCATGGCGCCATAGCCCATGCTACTTGAACCGCCGCTAAACGCCATCATAACACCAACTTTTATATGCGTGTTAGCTGTTTTATTACTATTTTGAAAATACAAATAGACATATGCACCGACACCAGCCGCAACACATAACGCTGCAAATGCAATTATGCCACCAATAAGCCAACTAAGCCGACGTTTTGGGGCTGGCGCGGCAGGCGGCATCGACTCCTGTGGGGCAGGGTTTACAGGGAGGAGAGGAGTGCTGTTTTGTGGTTGTGCGGGTGGCATAGGCAAAATCCTTATGACTACTTGCACTTATAATCATCGGCGAGGTTGGGTAGACTTGTCAAGGACCTTTGATCGTCGTAATCCGGCTTTTGTCACTACTAAACCAAATATTAAGCTGTTAATTAACAAAATATACACCGGAAATCCGGCATCTAAAAATGTCCAGTTATGGATGGTTAGTAGCGTCACTACCATACTTGCAATACTTAAAAAATATGGCAATGCCTTTTCGGAATGGGGTACAGCATATGCTTTTGCGACTGTCGGCACGCCACCTAGAATATCGGCAGCGATACCAAACAGTAGCGCAAGTGAAGGGTCACTGGTCATACGCCACAACAACAAACCTGTGCCAGCGCATACTCCGCATAAAACGTCAAGCATGCTCACCTTCCAGCGTTGGCGACGCGTTATAGCAAGCCCAAAAACAATTAATGGCCCTACGCTGAGGGCCAATGTCATCCAAGCGGTTGGTTCGATTGTTTTTTGGATTTGCGCCAAAAAAGCGATGAGCGGTGAAAGCCCCCAAAGGAGCCACGTTACTGGGTTGGGCAATGCTTCGCCTTTTATGGTGGCCAAGATGTAATCAAGACCTGCAATTATACGAAACAAAACGGCAATAACAATCCATTCTGAACCAAGCACGGCTGCTATTGTAGCTGCATTTGGGTACGCTTGTAAAGCGATTTTGTAGCAAAATAAAGATATTCTGCGACAAAATTGCAATTATATTCAGCGCGATCTACACTACGATAAGACAATTAGGAAGATCATATGTACAAAAAAATAATAAAACTGGCGGCACTACTAGCAGCGGTTATAGCGCTTGCACTGATCATTGTTTATAACCGTCAAACAACTTTAAATGGTACGGACAAAATCACTGTTAGTGCAAGCTTTTACCCGCTTTACGAATTTGCTCAGCACGTAGGCGGCAACAAAGTTGCTGTCACCAATATAACTCCTGCCGGTGCCGAACCACACGACTTTGAGCCAACGCCTCAGACCTTAGTGGCAGCCCAAAACGCAGCCTTATTTATTTACAACGGCGGCACGATGGAACCATGGGTCGCTAAGCTCTTACCTGACTACAAGCATATCGCCGTAAAAGCCAGCGACCATATTGCACTCCGCGCGAATGGCGATGGGAGCGACCCACATTTTTGGCTTGATCCAGTGCTTGCCCAACAGATTGTCATAAATATTCGCGACGGCCTCATACAGGCCAGTCCCAATGACAAAACATATTTTGACCAAAACGCTGCCGCTTACAATAAGCAGCTTGCCGCATTAGACTCAAACATTAAAAGCAATTTGCATACGTGCACCAACCGGACCATTGTGACGTCGCACGATGCCTTTAGGTACTACGCTGCACGATATAATTTAGATGTTGATACCATCGCCGGACTTGACCCAGCCCAAGAGCCAAGCGCCGCAAAACTCGCCGAAATAAGTAATATAGTAAAGCAAAAGAATATTACATACATATTTTTTGAAAGCTTGGTCAGCCCTAAATTAGCTGATACTATAGCACAAGAAACAGGCGCGCAAACAGCCGCGTTTGACCCCTTAGAAGGACTGACAAATGATGCACAAAAAGCAGGCAAAAACTATATCTCCGTCCAGCAAGATAACCTCGCCGCGCTTACGCGTGCGCTTGGATGCCATGAGTAATTCGCTTATTGACCTCGATAATATCAGCGTATTATTTGGCGCCGAAACAGCCGTGAAACAAGTATCTTTTTGTGTCCATGCTGGTGAATTTATTGGATTAATTGGCCCAAACGGTGCCGGCAAAAGCACGCTTCTTAAAGTGATCCTCGGTTTACAAATGCCCAGCAAAGGCCGTGTACGTAAAGATGCGACGAGTGTTATTGGCTACATTCCGCAGCGCGGTGATTTAGGGCCAATTGCCATGCCAATAAGCGCTCTTGAAGTTGTCATGCTTGGTTCGCGCGGATCAAAGCAAGTGGCGCTGCGTTCGCTCGAAGCAGTGCATATGGCTGACGTCGCTAAAAAAAGGTTTAATGATTTATCGGGCGGCCAGCAACAACGCGTTTTTATTGCCAAAGCGTTAGCCAGCGACCCTAACGTGCTGATTTTAGACGAGCCAACGACTGGCATTGACGAACGTTCGCAAACCGAATTTTATGATATTCTGCGCGATTTGCAGCACCAAGGAATGACCATTGTCATGGTGTCACACGATGTTGACACTGTTCTACGACTGGTAACACGTGTTGTGTGTTTAAACCAAACCATTGTTTATGATGGGCCACCGCAACATTTTGAGTCTGACAAATATCTCCCTTCATTCTTTACCGCCCAACACCGCCAACTGCATCACCACCACGGGGGTCAACATGCCTGAAATATTACACTATTCGTTTATGGTGCGTGCACTCATTGCCGGCATACTTGTAGCGCTTGCTATACCTGTTATGGGAAGTTTTTTGGTTGCGCGGCGCTATTCGCTTATTGCCGACAGCCTCGCCCACGTTAGTCTAGCGGGTGTTGGTGCCGGCTTATTATTAGGAGTTACACCGATTTATGTCGCCGTACCAATTACGGTTGCTGGTGCAGTTTTACTTGAATGGCTGCGCCAAAAACAACGTATAAGCGGTGAAGTTAGTCTCGCTATTTTAATGAGCGGCGGCTTGGCACTTGCCGTCGTTTTTGCCAACCTCGCCCACGGTGTCAATACAGATTTTAGCAGTTACCTTTTTGGCAGTATCGCGACAACAACAACCCAAGACGTCATTGTACTTGGCGTGGTCGTCGGCATAACGCTCACAATTATCGCCTTTAACTACCGAGCGTTGCTGTACATAGCATTTGATGAAGCCGGTGCGCGAATTGCTGGCTACAAAGTGAGCCTACTCAATTATGTCTTAGCCGCTATTACTGCTGTTGTCGTTGTCTTAAGCTTGCGCATTATCGGCGGGTTACTTATAAGTGCGCTGCTTGTTATGCCTGTTGTAACTGCTGCGCAATTTGCTCGCAGTTTTTTGCAGACAATTCTGTATGCCATTATTGTTGCGTTAGTTGCTGTTGTTGCTGGACTTATTGTTGCCTTTTACGCCGGTATCGCAGCTGGCGGCGCTATTGTTTTAACGGCGCTCGCGTTGCTTATTGGTGCTTTTATTCTTAAAAAGGATTAAGCTCGCGTTGCTACGGCCTTTTTGGCTTTTGATTTTTTGTTCCACCACTGCGTGCTTGACGATATAAACCACACCAGACCAACTAAACACGCGGCAATGACCGTACTCATGACAAATACACCGACGTATCCATGCTCAAGATCGGGGTTAAGAAACGGGTACGGCGCCCAATCCACGGCAACTTCGCGTATAAGACTATACGCAACATACGCTAAGGGGAAAAAGAGCCACACAATCGCATCTTTAAATGCAATCCGCAGCGATGGCAAGGCAATAAGCCAGTCGATGAGTACTGCTATCGGCATAATATAATGCAGTACGGCATTAACCCAGGGAATTGGCGTTTGTAGCGATTCTTCTAGCCCAGAAAGCAAAACAATATAGACCAAACCTGTGGTCGTCATAAACACCACCATAGCGCCGCGCCAAAGCGCTCGAGTCTGGGTATTTTTAATCGGTAAAAACGCCAACACAATAAAAGTAAGCGCTGCAAACACATTACTTTCGATGGTAAAAAAACTAAAAAAGTTAACAATACTAAATGTAGATTGCTGCAGACCAAAATTAAGCTGAGCGATAATAGCGGCCACTACCAGCAGCCCAAAGAATAACCGATAAATGCGTAGCGGAATATCCTTATGCATATCGAGATTGTAGCAAGGCGGTCCGAAATTTAAAAGGTCTTTTTTGGAATGCGACCACCATTTTTATGCATTACAATTTTTCGAGTTGCGTAGTTGGCGTAATAACAAAGTCGGCGTTAAAGGTGTAGTTTTGCTTGGTTGAAAGCGGTTCGTAATCTATATCAGGCACCGAAATTGACTGGAATTCACTATACATAGGCAGTTTATTTGCCTCGTCAATTATGTAGAAGCCTTTTAGATTAGTGCCACTACCCGGGTCAAGGATACGGTCATAGTGCATTGGATCTTTGTTGTTAGCACCAGTTGTCTTTGATGTACCGTCGCGCTGTGCGTAAAAGAATAAGTCGGTCGTTCCTTGTGAGCCTTGCACTTGATTAAGCGTGAAGCTAATTTTACGACCTGTTTTGCCTTTATAGGTCGTCGTGCCTTCATCTTTTAGCTTAAGGAGGTCAATATTTTTAAGAGCAGTAATCCAACTTTCGGCTTGCTGGGCAGTAAATCCAATTGGTATTATACCATCTGTAAGTTTGCCAGGCCGAAACGGCGAATTATATAAACATGGACCAAATTGTGAGTCGCTTGGATCTGGAGCTGCTGGGTGCGCTGGCTTCTTTAATGCGTCTTCGGCCTGCTGAAAAGAAGTGACGTTGTAGGTTTCAAAAGTGTAGATCTGGTTTTTGACACAGCGCTCTGCTAATGGCGAAATAGTATCGCCATACACAAAGACGGAACTATACTGCTTTGATTTGGTGTCAAATTCAGCCAGGGATTCATCGAGGCTATCAATTTTGTTTGCCTTTTGGTCATCCTCTGATTTGTATTGTACTTGGTAATGCGCCATGCGAACTCGTGTTTGCTGTGCGGCATTTTGCAATGTGCTATAAAACAGACTGCTTGTTGGGTTATCAGGGTTCATAGTGACTTGCACAACAAGGCGCAAAATAAGCCAAAGTACTAAAAAGCCCCCAATTATACAGCCGACTATTATAAGTGCTTTTTTGCCGCGCATTTTTTTAGGCTGCTGTGGTGGCCCAGGCTGAAGCTGATCTTGCGGTGGTATTTGTTGACTTTGATTCGATGTGATTTGTTGTGGTTCCATATATCCCCTTCGCGTAACATCATCCATTGTAGCGTAATCTAGCGGGTATGGCTACTTTTGCTTAAGCGAAATCCCAGCTAAAACCGACCCCTCTGCCTTGCGCGACAGCTGCAGTATTCACTCTACCTGCAAGTGTCTTGCATATGACGATGCAAGATTGTATAATATACTACAGCTTTCTTCCGAATTAGGAGTAAGGAGTACCGATGTACCGCATAGTGGCGATGGTTATCGCCATGTTCTTTCTGATGATCGCGGGAGCCGCAGGTCTTGCGCCGGTGGCGAGTGCCGACGACGTTTGCAACACCGCGAACGTGGTCGACAATTCCAAGAACGAGTTACTCAGCCGCAACCCCGACATCAAGAAGCAGGCCGACAAACTGGCACTGGACGGTGCCACTGTTCGCATCCGCCTGCTGGAAAGCTACGACGGCGACACCGAAAGCTACGTCGCGACCATGCAGGCGCAGTGCCGTGACTGGCGGGAGCTCAACACACCCGACCTGCGACACAACCTGGTGGCCGTGGTGGTAATCCTGGCCGTCAACGGTGACTACAGCCAGCGTCGCGTCGGCGTGTTCGCTGGCAAGGACTGGCTGAATAACGACAAGCTGACTTCGATCCGCGTCGACACCATGGCACCGGTAATGCACGGTTTCGACCACAACAACGCCACGACCTACGACGACATTCCCAACGGCGTGGCCGCGGGCGAGACCAAGCTGGCCGAGCAGATCGACAGCCAACTGCATCCCAGCTACATGTGGGTGCTCTGGGTCATCATCATCGTCATCGTGCTGGTCGTCCTGGTCTTGTGGATCGGCGGCGGCAGTAGTCGTCGCGGGAGCCGGGGTGGGTCCTACACCAGCTACAGCGGCTTCAGTTCGTACTCGAGCGGTGGCGGCGACAGTGGCGGCGGAGGTGGTGGCGGCGGGGGCGACAGCTCCTTCTAGCAAGAAAGCATAAGGTGGGTCACGGCGCGTGCCGGCGACCCACCTTTGTGCCCTGTAGGGTTTTTTATTTTGGGCATTTTTAGTTTTGGCGTAGGATAAATATATGACTTCATATGACGATATTCGCCAAAAATATAAACCGACGCATATAAAATTTCTGCTTATTGCTGAATCGCCACCACCTGCCGCCAGTGTGCAAAGCAGCCGCCATTTTTACCGGACCGATGCCATCCGCCATGACGACCGGCTATTTACTAACACAATCCACGCGCTGTATCCGCAGGCGGCGGCGCTGACAGAAGCTCAGCTACAAACCGAGAAACAAAAATGGCTCCTCACCTTCAAAAATGACGGTTTTTATATGATCGAAGCGCTACCGGATTCACAAAAGCACGAAGTCACCAAAGAACAGCGCCAGGAACGCATTCGGACACATTTGCCAGAACTCATCAAAAAAGTACACAACCTAGTGGCACCGGACACGCGTATTGTTCTTATTAAATCGAACGTTTTTGACGTTGCCACCCAATCACTTCGCGATGCAGGTTTTACTGTACTCAACCAGGAACTTGTCGACTACCCTGGCCGATTTAACCAACGCGCATATCGCGAAAAACTAGCTGCGTTGATTACCGACGCTAATAAGTAGACCAACACAGCATGTCATTACAAGTTACCTTTACGCCGTAAGCAGCCAAACCGCGCCGGGCGTGCCACCTGTCGCACCAGCTTGCACTTCGATACCTACCATCGTCCATGTTTGGTTATTTGGCTGCGACATGCCAATTGTTTGCGTACCAGCAGTTGCTGCTGTTTGGTAGGCATAATAGTGCACACTGCTTGTTTGTGACGTGCCATCAGCTAGTCCATCTTCGGTTGCACTCGATAAATATGTGCGACCGGTTGGACTACTACTATGATCGTCGGTGTCGACCCAGGTAATTATTGAATTAGCACCGGTCGTGGTAATTGTTGCCGATGGCGCGCCGCTGCCATTAATAGTGGCGTTTGTGGCAGGAGTTGCAGCAAGTTGGGCGCCTGACCAACGTTCTACTGTCATGCTGTGGTAACAAGACGCTGCGGGCGCAGAAAGTGTCACGCTCATTGAGCCGGGCGAACCGGTAACCGTCGTAGCAAAAATAGTGCAATAACAAAAGAAACCACCCGGCTGGCCAGTTGCGTACCGCGAATATGTCAGACCACCACCACTTGGTGTGCCGCTTGGCGTGCCTGTGTCCCACGTCGCCGCCTTCACCACAATAACTTCGCCCGTCGATGGCGTAAATGCCGGCGTACTCAATGTCGATGAATCGCCCGCCACTGGCGAAGCAACAAAATAGCTATTGACGAGTGTCGGCATGCAGCATAATCCTTACGTTAGCCTACTTATAGCACGCCACTCCAACCGAATAAAAGGAAACAAACTTAAGTTAAGATAGATTTTTAATAGCGCTCAGTAGTTTTTTGTGGTAGAAGCGTAAAATCGAGTTGCTGGCGGGTTCACTGGACTGCGAACTCCGCCATAATGTCGCGCATGGCGACCCTTGTCCAGGCGATGCGAAGTGGGCCTAGTATACGGCAAACATAAGTTCTACGAATAATCGCATTTTGTTTTTGACAAACAAAAAAGCTATCCGGGTGGGATAACTTGGTATCAATCATCAAAAATCAGGGGGGGTGTTCCCCCTGGCCGGTGCCAGGGGGAACGAGGTTTGCGTTGCCGCAATCCTTTGCTACTTGTGAGGCCAGCCGTCGGTCTCGTTGGCCGCGCCGTACTTGTACGAATCGGCCGGCGCGTAGTCCTTGAGGCGGTCGTAGTCGTACTTGCGCGACTCGTACTCGCCGTAGGAACCGTCGGTGCGCGGCTTGATGTCGGCCGGGATGTGCTCCCAGTCGTAGACGGCCGTCTGGGCCATCCGCGCGAAGTCGTCGGCCGACTTCACGTCCTGGAAGACGCCGGACGGCTGGATCTCCCAACCACCGTTGGAGGTGGTCCGGATCCACATGTCGACGCGCTTGCCACCGATCGCGGTGACCTCGAAGGTCGGGTACTGACCCTCCACACCGGGCGTGATGCCCTGATACGTCGGGTCGCCGAAGCCGGCGTCCCTCAGGAAGGTAGCCGCCTGTTCGACCTTGGTGGCCTGCACGGTGGTGATCGGCTGGAACGACCTGAAGAACGTGAGCGTGGACATGACCCCGGTGAGGGTGGTCGTGACCATGACGATCGACAGGGCGATCACGGCGAAGATCCTGTACCTGTTCAGCCAGGCCTGTCTTCCGATGCCGTTACTGCGAGCGTTCTGCATTGTTGCTCCTCTATGAGCGGTTATGCTAGGGACTCATCCGTACCGGCGACTTCTCGTCGCCAGCTGCAAGCTGGACTCAATTCCAGCTTACCGTTCAAATTAGCAGGACTAACCTGGACGGTAAGCTGGAATATTTTAAAGTAGCAAGGGCTAATAAAAGACCTCGTAGTTCTTGCGAACTTATATAGACTATACAACATAAGTATTAACAAGTCAAGCATATTATCAAAAAACCGCCTCTTTGGGCGGGACTAACAATGGTCAGAGGCGTGAGGTTTTACCCCCGCCTCTGACCACCCATTCACCACATAAAACGCGCGGCGTCCGGGCACTGCCACGAGGAATCTTCCAACTTGTGCACGTAATCGTGCATAAAGGCGTTGATGTCCGGCAGAGAATTCATCCCCTGCTGCCAGATGAGCGGCAAGCAGAACGGATTCCAGTGCCACGGCTCATGCTCACACGGCACGAGCCCAACCGCTTGCGGCGCCACGCCAAACAGGCCTTGTGCTACAAAAAGCTCTAGGAACGGCGGCACGTGCTGCGTTGCGAGCTCAAAACGAACGTTGTCGCCTTGGAGCCAGAGGTGAACGTCAACCAGCGCCAACGTCTGGCGAGTCCCAGGCGCCGTCAGCGCCCGGCACGCCAGACGCCCGGCGAGTTCGCACGACTCACTTAAGTCACTCAGCTGCGCACGCTTCCATTGGCGCCGACTCAACTCTTCGTCCATGGGGTGCGTTGGCTTTTCCACTAACACTCGATTCTCTCGGGTATGCTAAGTTGCATACATCTAACATTTATATCATAATATCGCCGACTGAGAAAGCTCAACGCACCGACGTTGCTTAAGTTTGTACTATAATACAATCGTCACTCCCCTAAAGAATGGGTAATATGCAGCATCTTAATGCGGAAACTGTGGCGTCGTTCTTGCAGGCGATTCGTGACTTGGCGCACGCACATCCTAGAGTATTGGCCACCCAAGAACGGTTCTGGGGCGGCCCCGACCAACCAGCTGGAATACTCAAAAAGACAGCCGATACGCAGCATTTTACGCTTACACACGCCTCGGACGACAAATACGAATGGGTTGCATTTACTCTCGACGCATTTTCTTTTTGCGTTTTTGTGAGCAGCAATTGCTCCGCGCCTAGCCATGACAACCCGGTGACACGTTACGAAGTTGCGGACAAAACCATTCGCCTCGAAATGACCAACGGGCATTTGCTAATAAAAACATCTTTTACCTTTTTGTGAGTGACGTAGCCGCTGGGCATTTGCCGTGCTAGGCAAGTGACCAGCGGCACCCCTGCGCAACGCCAAAAAATATGCTACCATCCGAATAGATAATGAAAATACTCCTGCACAGTTCTAAAACAATGAAGCCCGAACAATCTTCGGTTCACAGGCTGACAATGCCGCAATTTGTTAGCCAAGCCGCCTATCTTAATCGCGCCTTACAAAAAATGGACACAGATGCGCTCGCGCATGTCATGGGAATCAACAAAACACTCGCCAGCGCCGTCAAAAATAAAATAGATAATTGGAACAATAACCAAAATGGCTCCGCGGCAGCACTGACCTTTAGAGGCGATATTTACAGTGGCCTCGCTGCAGCTGCGTGGAACAAAAGCGATACTGTTTTCGCCCAAAATAACCTCTTAATTCTGTCGGGGCTGTACGGATTATTACGGCCATTTGACGAAATTAAACCATACAGACTAGAAATGGGTTACCAACTAGAGCTCGACAACCAGCGCCTGGATAAATTTTGGGAAACACAGCTCGCGCACGCTTTAGACGCACACGACTCTTACATTAACCTCACGGCAAACGAATATTTTAAAGTTATCAAAGGACAGCTCAGCGCATCTAACGTCATTTCGCCCAAGTTCCTCACTGTCAGCAAAAAGACAAACCTTCCAGTTTTTGTGACGGTACACGCCAAAATCGCCAGAGGATCATTTGCTAGCTGGCTCATTACAAATAAAATTGACCACGTAGATCAAATAACTGGCTACAATAAACTCAACTACACCTACGATAAAATACTTAGCACCAAAAACGAACCTGTCTTTGTTTGCCACGAGTTCGGCGGATTAGGGATGAGCGTACGGCTTAAATAACATTAAGTAGCAGTTGGCAAGTTTGCCGGAGGGATGAAACATCGGTACCTCCGGCAAACTACTTCAGTCGGGGCTAAGCAGTGTTCTAGTAGTCGCCCTTACCCGGGATAACGTGGCGTATGCCGCCCCTGGGGTTTTCGACATCGCCAACATAACGGGGAATGAAATGCATGTGCAAATGATGGACAGTCCGTCCAGCGGCTTCACCATCATTTATGCCGATCGTAAATGCGTCAGGGTTAAACCGCACTCCAATAATCTCGCAAGCGGTTTTCGCCAGACGATGCATAGCGATCAGTTCATCTTCCCCTAGGTCTACGTAAGCAACAACATGCCGCTTGGGGATTATTTCGATGTGTCCGTCGCTAACAGGAAAATTATCCCACCGGACGTAAGCCAAGTCATTCTGCGCTACTAACCTGTGCCGTTCGGGATTATCAAAATCACAGAACAGGCAATCCGATTTACCCACTAGACAACAGTAGTATAGTGCCTAGCATTTTTCAATGCTCTAAGCGGAAATACCTGTGTCACTTCTCTAGGCCCGAATATACGTCAACGAAAGGTCACCTTCCCAAGCTTTGCCGCTTCGGGACATCTCCCCCTTGCTTTCCAGACGTCGCCCTTTGTCTTGCACGCTAAGGACGTAGTGCTGCGAAAACTTAGGGTCGTCACGTCGCCACATAAATTCTCCATTGCCTATCTGTACATCAAACTTTCGCGAAATACCCCGCTCGTCAAAATGCAACATATAAAAGGTCTTGGCCGAATCATCGCTGCCAAATATTTCTATACCATCAGGGAATTCAGGATGATCAATTTCGGAGCGCATTATTAAAAAAGCGCCACTTTCATGCCATTCAAACACAACCCGTCCCGTTAATGTAATGTCTGGAAAATACGGGTGCGAGCCACTAGTGCGCCACTCGCCAATCAAAACCTCAAACGGCTTAAGAGCTGGGTTGGCTATGAGTGCTTTTTGGCCAATCTTATTTGTCATACAGTAATTGTAACAAACGCGGGGGTTGTGCGGCCATAAAGAAGATCGACGGAATGCCGATCTTCTTTATGACCGGAAGTGATACCTTAAGGCGTACCGACCGAAAGCACATTACCGTCCGGGTCTTTAAACCAGGCGATATATATTTCATTCATAGCGGCAATATCATCTTCCCAGGCAACGCCAGGTATGTCGTAAGTAAGGAATTCAATACCTTTGTCTTTCATACCCTTAACGGCGTTTACTAACGCTTCACGGTCAGTAACATCCCAGGCCGCAACAGTTGCTTTGCTCGTGCCAGCGCCGTCAGGCGATATAAACACAAGTAAATTGCCGCCGCCGGTTTCGAATACAAGCGCTCGCGGATTTTCTTCTACAAGTTTTAACTCCAGCTTGTCTTGGTAAAATTCTTTGGCCTTTTCGCGATCACTTACCGCTATACAGGCAAAAAGTTTTGTGTTCTCTAACATAATCTTCCTCCTAGTACGTATTATCTCATAGCGCGCTTTTAATAGCGTTGTATTTAATAGAAAAAGACTAGAGCTTTAAAAAGGTTCTGTTTGGATAATTCTTAGCTTAGGGATGATGTTAAGCGAAACTTATTTGTCTAAGTTTGTTTGTAAAGCTTTGACCCAACGCTGATATGACTGACAAAGTTGCAGAATAAGTTGTTCGCGTTCCGCTTCTGGACAGTCAAAAGTTGCCGACCATTCCATGAATGTCGTGGCATCTTCTGTAATAGGAGTAAGACGAATCGTAGAGAGATAATTTTCTATCGGTAAAGGCGGTTCGCCAACAAAGCCATACGTAAATGAGTGCTCAAGCGCAGAGTAGGCTTTCAAGTCCGATCGAGCTACTTTGTTGTTGAACTCATGGACGCGTATCGTGCCGACTGTAGAACCGGATTGATTGTTTTCACTTTTACTTTTCGTCACGTCGCCAGACCAGCGATCGTCATTAAAATCTTTAATCTTCCCCCACACTGCGTCGATGGGGTTGCTTAGCACGGCGCTGTAGTATGCTTTTGCCATGTCTATCTCCTTATAAGATTAGCTTTTTTGCGAATGGCTTATTCCACTATGGATTGGTATCGTGATGGTGCGCAAGACCGATAAAAAGGTAAAGGAGTTCAGGATACTGCTTGTGCCGATATACGCCTGGTTTCATGAGTTCCAGTATAACAAAAGAGCGTCTTAAACATCCACAGACCGCGACACATGCTTCCTAAAGGTGCGTCCTATTTAGTTATATACGGCGGGAGGGGTAGCGTATGGCTTTGTTTACAATTGCGACGATATGTTCAATCTAAAAATTTTCAGATTTTTTGGGTGCGCGTTAAAAAGTTAGAACTAAATATATAGCAAGTGGAATTAATGAATAAAGGTACTACTCTGGCGGCAGCTTCAAACTTTGCCCGAACCGAAACAGCTCTTTTTAAGCACGGACACGATCAAGGGCCTTACGCCAATTTTACAAAGCTTGCCATATTGACGCTCATACCCCCGTGGAAGTAGAGCTTACGCCTTATGAGTGGCTAATACCAATTGAAAAAGCCCTCCCAGGTTTAATGGAAGAGTTTTCTCATGTTCAATCCCAAGATTTACAGATAGGAAACCCTGCTTTAGAGCCTATCTGCACATCTTGGCTGGGGATGAGGGATTCGAACCCCCGATCACGGGACCAGAACCCGTTGCCTTACCACTTGGCCAATCCCCAATGGCAAGGCCCATTATACTAGATTAATATCTGTTACACCAGTCTTAGCTGCCAAGTGCGCCAGTAAAACTAAGGAGGCTAAGTAGAGCGGCTGCACTTATTGGAATTGTCAGGTTGTCGAGGCCTTTGTGTGAGCGTGCTTCAATGAATGTCAGGATGGCGGCAAGTAAAATACTCCAAATTGTTGCCGCCACAACTTGGGTGCCGTTAATTGCAATAAGTAACCCGGCGCCGATTATTGCAGCTGACACAAAAAATGCCACGCTGCCGGCAACTGTCTTGGAGCTTTTTTTGCCACGACGTTTAGGATGGCCGTAACGGGTACCAATAAGGCTCGCTAAGGCGTCACTAACGCCAAGCACGAGGACTGCATAGGTAAAAAATAGTCTGTCAGGAAATAAAAATGAGCATATCGCAATGGCAAGCGGAAAATATAACTCGCCATATGTCGACCGCGTCACACCATGAATCGACTTAAACATGTTGCTGCGCATAGAAATAAAAACCGCTGGTATAAACAGTAGACCAAGGAACGCAATCTGCGAAAAACTTAAGACAAATGGCAAGCACGCGGCACCAATACCTGCTAAAATATGGCTCAATTTACGGCTTACTTCGCTAGGTGGACGGAGGCGCGCCGCAATAATTTCTACGACTATAAATATAAAGGCATACGCGGCGGCAACAAGAACAAACTGCATTATGTATTACTATTCACCTTTTACGCTAAATATTTTTTGGCCGCCCAATATCCACACACTTAGGGCGGCCCATATGATTGAGCCGATGTCGACAAACAATAGGCCAACACTGAAGTTGTCGTTAAACATAGTAATAAATGTCCAGACTATGGGTGTCAAAAAGGCAAGGCTTGCGCTGCACAGTCGTGCAAGCTTACTTAATTTAAGCCGCAATAAAAACGGCAGCGAAAAAATCTCAAAACCAATAAGCACGCTCGCTAAGCTGCTTGGCACCCAGTCGGTTGGTACGTCGATTAAATCACCAATGTACGCCACGTACTTTTGCAAAACAAACAGTTGCCACGTAATTATTGCAGTAAGCGCCAAGGCGTAGACGTAGGGGATAAATGCCAAATGTTTGTCGGTTATTTTTGGAGCAGCGGTGGATTTAATCACTTGCCCGCCCCCCACCAATGACGACACCGAGGACAGAGCTCAGTGGCAGCCAGCCGTAATGACGACTATCGGTGCTTTCGTCGGGGTTGTCACCTAGCAAAAAGATTTTATCGCCCTCAAGCTGGTCAACGCGCTTTATAAGCTCCAAACGGTGGTGTTTTACAATGACAACATCGCCTTTTTTAGGCTTGCTGAACCGCCAGGCCAACACAATTTTACCTTGTGGGTATGTCGGTGTCATACTTTCGCCTTCCACACGTCTGAACAGAAGCATTTTAGTGGTGCGCTTCCTCGAACATGCTGGCAATTTTACTAACCATGTCCACTAGTTTTTGCACTTCGTCGCGGCTTATGCTCTGTTTGACTTTGCCGCATTGTTTGGCAGCTTGCCACATTGTGTCGTGCAGGTCGGGGAATTTTTGTAGGTGCTCTGGCTTAAAAAAGTCACTCCACAAGATGTAAATTTGGTCTTTACACAACTGAGCATGTTTTTCTTTGGTCATGACCATGCGGATGAAGTTGTTGTGATCGGCAGATTTTTCGCCGGAGTTATCGGGCAGGGCTTCGATCTTTTCGATCATCTTAAGACACGTGTCGGCTGCGTGGCGCATGGTGTCGGTTTCGTAAATACCGCAAGGCACGTCGCAGTGAGCATATACTGGTTTTATAAGTTTACTAAGTAAATTCATAGGCATCCTTACATTAGTTCCTGAGCTAATTATAGCCCCGTAATGCGTTATTATGTGTTGTAATTTTGCACGAAACCGCTTGCGCTAACTTGGTACAAAAGGTACGATATTCCTAAGCGAAACTGCACACAAAAATATCACAAAAATAAAAACGTCTGGGTCGCTTGCACCACCACAACAACTCTTTTTCTATGCCTTGGTAAATGGTGTAAGCAGCTCGCGTCTCTGGGTGATCTACATTATTTAGCCAAGGCCCTTAACGGAATAAAACAAAGCCGCCTTTACTGGTGGCTTTTTGTTGCTTTGGGTGAGTTTTTGGCGCGCCAATCAAGAATTTGGGCATGATTACCGCTTAACAGAACATCAGGAACTTTTAGATTGCGGAATTCGGCTGGGCGCGTGTACTGAGGGAATTCAAGCGTTTGACCGTCGCTAAAACTTTCGATTTCGGCGCTGGTTTCGCCGCCAAGCACGCCAGGGATGAGGCGTGTCACGCTATCAACAATTGCCATTGCCGGAATCTCGCCACCAGTCAGCACATAGTCGCCTATAGAAATTTGATGATCGACAATGGTCGTAATTCGCTCGTCATAGCCTTCGTAGCGACCGCAAATAATAATGAGTCCCTTACCGCCGTCGGCAACCCCGCGAGCCGCAGCCTGCGTCCAGCGTTCGCCACGTGGCGTCATTAGCAGCACGAGCGCACCAGGGTCGTTCTTTTTGGCTGCTTCGACTGCCGCAAACAATGGTTCTGGCTTTAAAAGCATGCCATCACCGCCGCCATATGGCGTGTCGTCAACTTGTTTGCGGGGGCCAAGTCCAAAATCGCGCAAGTTGATTGTGCTGAATTGCACCAGCTGACGGTCTTGCGCCTTCCATAACATGCTCGTACCAAAAACGCCCGTAAACATTTCGGGGAAAAGCGTTATGACTTGAATGTGGCGAGGTTTCATCTGTAAAAGTATAGCATACTAGACAAAGTCATTAAATAGTGTGATAATCTTTATTTGAACTACACCAGTTCTCGACAGAAAAGTGGGTTGACATGCAAAAGCGTCACGTCAAACCGTGGCCGGCCGACAAAAACACGCTGAGCCCCTACGCACTGCGGGCGCGTGACATTCGTCCGGGGCTGGCGATCGTGGTATTCCACATCAACTACGGCATCACCGAACGCGGTACGTTCGTGAGTTCGCCGACCGTGGTGCCCAACACGATGCAAGACGGCAGAGACACGCGCGTTGTCGCCACGATCCGCCGCGCAGACGGGACGGCGCGCTTGATTGATCTCGCCGACAACGGCATCGTCAAGTACGACGACATGCAAGGCCGAAACGGTACATGGAACTCTCGGCTATTTACTGTGGCGGCGCGCAAGGAGCACTTGCTGCCCGAGCCGACACCTGATCGCCAGGCCTACAAGACACAGAGCATTGGCTATGTCGACTACTCCAATATCGCGAGAGATACACTGGGACCGCTGGAAGACGGAGGCTTCTACCAACGGTTCGCCAGACAGCAGCTCGGACAGTCGTTTTTACCACTGATGCTCGAAGAGGATTAACCCTCCTGGCTCACGCGTCACGCCACGGCCAAGGCAGTCACTTTTCTGTCTTGCGCCCTCTGCGCTGGAATATCCAGCTCGGTGGGCGCAAAAATTTATACACCATCTGGCACAGTTATGCTAACTTTTGTGCCCTGTCCAACTGCCGATTGCAGCGTTATGTCGCCGCCTAAGTAGGTCATTATAAGTCGGCTAAGGTATAGGCTGAGTCCTACGCCTTCGTGGTCGAACGTAATCGCGCCTTCACTTTTAGTAAATGGCTTAAACCATTGTGCGGCATCTTGCGGCGGCATCCCCTTGCCATGATCCGTAACGGTAATTGTTGTGCCATGAGCTTTGGGCGCCAGGCTCACCTCGACGCTACTGCCGCTAGGGCTGTAGGCAACGGCATTGTCGATGACGGCATTAGTCACAATGGCAAGCGGGCCAGCACTGCGCACATGTAAGGCCTCGTCCGTCGTAGGGAATGAAACAGCAACACCACGCGACTTAGCCTGTGTCACAACATTGCCAGCTTGGCGCCAGAGCGTTGAAAGTTCTAACTCTTGGCTGGTTGTTGGTTGCGTCGCCAATTGTAACTCCTTCGCTAAGGCAAAACGCCCAACGAGTGTCTGCAAACGGGCTAAGCCATCCTGCATAGCTGTCGTATTTGCCTGTGGTGCTGAGGTTACATATTGGCTAATAGCATTAATCTTACCTTGTAAGGTATTTGCCGCGTCACCTATAAAGGCATTGCGCTGAGCATCAAGGCGAGCCTGGTTAAAGAGTGCGCTGTTTAATTCCTCTTGCTCGTTGGTGTAAAGGCGTAAATTGCGCAGCAACGCATACAAACCAAGGCTAAGCAAGACAAACAATGCGATCTCAACAAATAGGTTAAGGTATGCCAACTGGCCGTTGCCGTTGGCGGCAACAATCCAATAAATAACACCAATGGTTGCGGCTAGCAAAATGACAGGCACAAAGAATGCTGGACTGCGCATGACACTCCCAAAGCTAACATGTTTGGTCGGTGGCATGGTTATGGCGGCGGTGCGGGTTTCGTTGCCGCCGAGCAGCAACTCGATTTGCCTACCCAAGTCATTTACTATTGCCTTGAGTTTGCCGTCGCGTAAATTATCGGCACTAGCCGCTACAATTGTCAGCGGTGTGCGTAAATAATGGGCGGCAAGTTCAATAAACACTTTCTTTTGACTGGCGACGCTTGTCTGTAGTTGGTAAAAGGCGCGTAATCTGCGAAGCGCCACAAATTCTCGCCACACAGTGCGTAACAGCACCAGCATAATCAGCCCCATTATAGCCAACAGCCCATATGGCAGACCAACAATAACGAGCGGCAGCTGAGTAATTGTCGTTTGCTGAGCGGTTGGCGCAGCGGCACCCGCCTGATCAGGTGTATGATACAGCGCAAACGTTATGCGTGCGCGACCTTGTTGCAACTTGGTTGCAATAAGGGTTATGTCAGGCTTGTTATCGCCAGTGACATCGAGCGACTTAGTCCGATTAGGCAACAAATCGTCAGATTTACCCGGTGGCGTTGCCGTAATAGTCGCCTTGTCTGGCGTTATTGGCGCAACAGTGAGTGTATAAACCTGTGCGCTGTCTGTTGGCGTAAACACATACTGATCACCGCTGTTTACATCCATTGTGTACCCTTGACCATTAGTAAAGTCGGGGAATTGGTTGAGGTTTATGGGACTCGCAGGTGCGGTGGTTGTTGGCGACTCTGCTGTACTTTGTGGCGTGGGTGTTGTTGGGTTATTGGTTGTTGCAATGGGCTTGGATGCAGCAGTTGTGCCACTAGAACTTGAGCTCGAACCACCTGTCCCCTGTCCACCACCACTACCTCCACCTCCGCCAGACGGTGGTGTTGGTGTTGCTGGCAAGGCAAGTTCGTCAACTGAATCGCTGGTAGTAAACCACAAATTATCGCCATCGGATATCATATAAAGGCCATAATCGTCGGGTCCAGAATAAGCATATTCGGTTATGGCACCAGCAGTTGTTACCTTGGCTATTTTGTTTACGCCGTCATCAGCCACCCATAAATTGCCGTCTGACCCCTTGGCAATGCCAAACGCATAACTGCCAGCCGACAGGCCACTAAATGGCGTGATTGTGCCACCAGGCGTAATTCGATCTACCTGGTCGTTGCCTGCATCAGTCACCCACATGTTGCCGTCTGGGCCGGCAGTCATTGCTTGTGGCGATGCACCCGAAGGCAAGGAAATATTTGTTGCGACGCCACTCGTGGTCATATGCCCAACGCCGCCATTTTGCAGACAGTACCAAATAGTACCGTCGGAACCGTTGGCAACGCAATTGGGCGAACCGGTGACTGCAAACTCCGTAATAACGCCACTTGGGGTAACGCGGCCAATTTTATTAGCGCTAGATTCAGCAAACCATACATTACCATCAGGGCCAGCCGTTATATCGCTGGCGCCGCTTGAGCTGGTAGGAATAGCAAATTCGGTTATGGTACCACTTGGGGTAATACGACCGATTTGGTTTGAGGTACTTTCAGTAAACCACAAGTTATTGTCCGTCCCGGCAGTTAAGTTACTCAGGCCGTTTGGGCTGGTCGGTAATGGGAAGTCTGTTACTTGCCCATCTGGCGTCATGCGCGCGATAGCATCAGGGTTTACTTCCGTAAACCAAATGTTGCCGTCTGACCCCTTGGCAAGAGAATATGGATATCTAATCGTCGGTTCAATGAGATGCGGTGTAAATGTGCCCTGACTCGTGATCTCAGTTGCCAGCGCCGGCACACTTGTTGGCGTGCCTTGTCCCCAGCTATTTGTCACTTTAACAAGCGAGCTACTACTCAATACGGTAGTCGTCTCTATAAGTATATTTGTGTCAGTGAGGATCGTGTAGCATGGTTCAGTTGGTGTTGTTGGACATGGCGATTGACTAATTGGACTACCATTAAGAGTTACATTAGTCGTATTTGTATAATTATCGCCGGTCAAAATAATGCGTGACCCATACGTCGTCTGGCGAATTTTAGTGTTGGTTATAGATGGCAGCAAATCGAGTCGGCCAACTTTGTTGGCAGTCGCGTCTGTAAAGTAAATGTTATTATCGGCACCGGTAATAATTGCCGACGGTTGGAGTGTGGAACCGCTAAACATAGTTATTGTCCCGCTTGGCGTCACACGGCCAATTTCAAAGGTGCCGGCAAACCACATGTTACCGTCTGGCCCGGCGGTCATAACGCCAGGCGTCGTGCTGCCGGTGCTATATTCGTGCACAACGCCAGACGCAACATTGCCAACTGTCTTTTTTTCGGCGCTCGAAAACCAAATGCCTGAACCAGGCCCTGCAGCAAGTATTGGGTCTACAGTTGGCGCCGACGGAATGCTAAATTGCGTAAATACACCGCTCGATGTCACCTGGTACAACGTCCCCAGCTTGCTAAACCATAAATTATTGTCCGATCCGAGCACCATTTTACCAATGTTAGCTATAGCATTTGGTATGGTAAATTCCGTAGTCGTACCCGTCGGTGTTATGCGAACGAGTTTACCTGCAGTTTCTTCGATAAACCACATGTTGCCGTCGGAACCAAGTGTTACTCGTTCTGGCTGACTGCTAGGTGTTGGTGTCGCATATTCTGTTACCGTCCCCGAAGGCGTGATCTTGCCAACCTTGCTATTAACATCATCAGTGAACCATACATTGCCGTCAGGGCCGGCTGCGAGCTCTCCGATACCAGTTGAGTTTGGCGACAGCGGGTACGTTGTAACTGTACCCGAATAAGTAATCGTTCCTAACTCCGTATTACCACCCGAATCACTGACAGTGAACCATGGATTACCGTTTGGTCCTTTAATAATGAAGTTGGGTTGATTAAAAGTGCCCGATATGGGAAATTCAGTCATTGAGCCATCGGGCAGCATGCGGCCAATGTTCGTAGTGTTGTTTTCTGTAAACCACACATTACCATCTGAACCAGCCATGATTGTCCAGGGTCCGCTGCTAGGTGTCGGCGGCGTATATATTGTTATATGCGCCTGCTCTGCCGCGGCAGCGCGGACGTAAAAGATGACACCGGCCAGCGCTATAAAAAACGCCAATACAAATAATGATTGGCGACGCCAGAACAATCTTCGCAATAAGTTTACCCCAAAACCAAACACTTTATTAACATAACCGTTTATGTAGTTTGCTAAATTATAGCATGCCTGGTCGCATTCGCCGCAACGATTATTTTGCATCTCGACGAATAAAACAACCGGCGTAATATGCCGGTTGTTTTACCACATAAGGCTCACAGTTTACACTGCTCGCAAGAGCCCGATTTTTGTTTTTGTTGTTGGCCTTGCCAACTTACTTTGTATTATATGTCGAGATCGTCCATGTCCGCAAGCTCTTTTCGCGTACGAGCTGCAACCGAACTGTTTTCTTCCACAGGTTCCTCTGTAGATTCTTCCACAGGGTTGCTTTGTGTCTCATTTTGTGGGATGGTTGCGTTGTCGTCGACTGGCGCAGTTGTGTCGTTGGCCGCGTCGTCAATAACGCCTCCTGGTCGATCAACGTCGACAATTTTTAGATTGTAGCGTGCATCGTTTTTTGTACCGAGCGCACGCAATAAGGTACGGATACTTTGTGCAGTTGCTCCACGCTTGCCAATGACACGGCCAAGGTCTTCAGGGTCAACGGTGAGTTCTAAGAGCACGCCCTTTTCGTCAATACGACGCTCAATAACGACGGCGTCTGGCTTGCTGACGAGTGATTTAACGATAAACTCTACAAACTGTTGGTCAATACTGGTCATACAGTCTCTCCATTAGCTAGTACTTTTATTGTAGCGTAGTTTGGTGGCGGCGTGCAAACCGCTTATGGCTTTAGGCAAAAAATAAGCGCCTTTTAGATGGCGCTTATTTTTTATTCTTCAGTTTTTTCGGCTTCAGCGGCTGGTTCTTCAGCTGGAGTTTCGGCCGGGGCTTCATCTTTTGGCTGTTTTTTGCGCAATTTCTCTGGGTTGCGGATTTTAGCGGCCTTATCGGCACGCTCTACTTTTACCCAATTTGGTAAATCAATTTTAGCGCCTTGCAAAATTTTGACGACACGCGGCGTTGGTTGGGCGCCGTTTTTAAGATAGGTGCTAACTTTTTCGGTGTCGATCTTGGTTTCTTTGGTGTGTGGGTTGTAAGTACCGACGTAGGCAACAACGCGACCACTGCTTGGGTGGCGCTGGGCTTCTTGTACGGCGACGCGATAAACCGGAGCGGCTTTACGGCCAAGGCGTTGCAAACGGATTGCGAGCATGTAGTAATAATCCTCTTTAGTTGAATAGTTAAACTCTTAGCAATTTTACAGGGTACGGCCTCTGTTGTCAATGGGCTACTTTTTATCGTAACTTTGCAGTGCCGCTTTTGCGGCTTCTTGCTGCGCGACTTGTTTCGATGGCCCGGTCCCCTTGCCTTTTAGCTTGCCACTGACAAACACGCCAAGGGTGAACATTTTGTCATGGTCAGGACCTGTTTCTTCTAGAACTTTGTACACAGGTGTATTGCCTTCGGTGCTTTGAGCAACTTCTTGCAAACGGGACTTGGGGTCGCGCCACGAACCGCTGGCCAAAATTTCATCAAATGTACTCAAAATATTGTCATGAATAAATTTGCTCGCAACATCGTAACCCTGATCAAGGTAGACGGCTCCAATAACGGCTTCAAAAGCATTCGCCAAAATTTGCTGGCGGGCGCGTGGCGAGCTTGCGTGTTTTTCACCCCGGCTCATGCGCATGAGTTGGTCGAGACCTAATTTTGCGCCGGCTGCGCCAATAGATTCGGTGCGCACCAAAGCAGCGCGCCAGTTGGTTAGAATACCTTCGGGCTCGCCGTAATTACCATATAAATACTCGGTCACCACGAGCTCTAAAACAGCGTCGCCCAAAAATTCCAACCGTTCGTTGTGCTCTTTGGTGCTTTTTTTGTGCTCATTAACGTATGACCGATGAGTTAAGGCCGTCACAAATACTTGCGGATCGGTAAAAACGAAACCGAGCTTTTCTTGGGCAAAAGTTTGGTACGAGCTAAAGTCCTGCATGCCGTATTTTTTTCATTCCGACTAAAAGTAATTTAGAAATGTCTTCATATTCAATCATATCAAGTGCGTCATGAACTTTAAACCAGCCAATGCCATTCATCCAGTCTTCTTTTTTAAGTGAATCTGTATCACCAACGGCGTGCACCAAATAAATTTGTGTCGTCATAAGTACGAGGCTGGTCTGCCGACGGTAACGGAAGTTAATTTTACCAAGCCAGCTCATCATTTCCATTTTTTGTAAACCGGTTTCTTCGCGGATTTCTCGCTCGGCGGTTTCTTTGGCGGTTTCGCCTTCTTCGATATGACCTTTGGGGATTGTCCAGCGGTCTTTGGCGTCTTGCGTCAATAAGACCTCTAGGTCATTGGTTTTTTTATTGCGTCTAATAACGACGCCGCCAGCGGTCTGCTCACGGATTACTTCTTGAATTATAGGTTTGTGGCGTTGAAAATATTTTTTAAAACGCTCAAACTTGGGGACTTGCATTGCCGCCATGTTGTTTTCCTTCGATCAGCGTGCGGTAGGCTGTACCCAGCACACCGTTCACAAACTTAGAGGAGTTGTCGGAGCCAAACGCTTTGGCAAGCTCGACAGCTTCATTTATAGCTACCTTTGGCGGAACCTCTTTACCCATTTCTAACAATTCGTACAGCGCCATACGTAAAATGGTGCGGTCGATGCGGGCGATTTGGTCGAGTGGCCAATCAGGAGCAATTGGTTGTATTGTAGCATCCAATTTGGCGACCATTTTACGGACGCCATGCACAAGCTCCTCGACAAAAGATTTATCGTCGATTGTTTCTTGGTAACGCTCTAGGTTACGCGCCAAAATTTCGTCAATATTAGCCGTAGTGTCGGCACTGTCTTGCCGAAATTCACATTCGTAGAGTGTTTGCAGCGCAATGATGCGACCAAGGTGACGGTTAGATGCCATAATGTAAGTTTGTTAAAGTTAGCTGAAATTATACTTAAGAAGACACTAGGCCTTCTTGGTTTTTGCCTTACCAGTTTCGCGCTTGGTAGTTGTGGCTTTGACTTTTTTGCCTGCCTTAGAAAGCAGCGCGTTAACGCGGCGTTTGAGGTTAAGGCTGAGGTGACTACGACGTAGCCCAGTCTTGCGCGGAGATGTTTGCTTCTTTGGTTTACCCATATATGAAGCCTCCTTTGTTTATCTGATATAACTTGAGCTTGATTATACGCGAAAAGCACTAATGGGGCAAGTGCGGGCGCAGCGGAAGAACTGGCTTCCGCCGCGCACCGGCTTAGTATGGCAGTTGTGTCAGCAACTACCTTCGATCAACACCGGGCAGACCCATCGTGCGCTCGGCAGACACTATGAAGTACCGACGACCCGCCGCCTCTGCGGCAGCAGCCGCTTCGTTGTCAGTCTGCTGGGTGTCCGGCTGAGACTCCCCCACTGCCGGTTCGTTATTCGTCAAGGCGTCTCCTTACGCTCGTACGTACTAAGCTCAACCATCATACAACGATATTAAGCAACTTGCCAGCCACGTAAATCACTTTTTTGGGTGTGCTAACAAACTGTTTGACGTTGTCGTTGGCCAGCGCCAACTGCTCTATGTCAGCCTGACTTGCATCTGTTGCAACATCTAATTTGGCGCGCAATTTACCGTTGACCTGCACAACAATTGTCATTGTGGCTTGGCTGAGCAGCGCTTCGTCGTACTTTGGCCATTCGCTTAGGTGAACCGACCCTTCGCCGCCAAACTGCGCCCATAATTCTTCGGCAAGGTGCGGTGCGCAGGGCGCAATTAACTGAGCGATGGTTTTAATTGTCTGCCACCAGGCATCGCCGTGCTCGGCAAAGCTGTGGGTTGCGCGCAGTTTATACAGTTCGTTGACCAGTTCCATAACGGCGGCGATGGCCGTGTTGTAGCCCATGTGATGCATGTCGGTGGTAACTTTTTTGATGGCTTTGTGAACAGCGCGGGTAATGTCGCCGGTCGGGGCTTTGGAGTGGTCGGCTTGGTCAGATTTTTCGTGAATCTCTTGCGCCAATGTCCAAATGCGGTTTAAGAATCGATACACGCCGCCCAATGTTTCGGGACTCCACGGCGTTTTTTGGTCAAACGGCGCCAAAAATAGCAGCGTGGTGCGCAGTGCGTCGGCGCCGTAACCACTGGTTATAACGTCTTCGGGGTCAACACCGTTGCCCTTGCTTTTGCTAAATTTGCCGCCGTCGGGCGCCAGCAACATGCCTTGGCTGCGCAGTGCGGTAAAAGGTTCTTCGAAGTTAATTAACCCTTCGTCGAACATAACTTTTGTCCACATGCGGGCGTACAAAAGATGCATAACAGCGTGCTCGGCGCCACCAACGTAGGTGTTGACGGGCAGCCATTTTTCGGCCAGCTCGCGGCTAAATGCAGCTTGATTATTATGCGGATCGGCAAAGCGCAAAAAGTACCAGCTGCTGCAGGCAAAGCCGTCCATGGTGTCGGTTTCGCGAGCGGCCGGGCCGTCACAGTTTGGACAGGTTGTATTAACCCAATCGGTGGCGCGGGCTAAAGGCGAGCGGCCGTCGCCAGATGGTTCAAACTCTTTAAGCTCGGGTAAAATAACTGGCAAGTCGCTTTCTGGCACGGGCACAATGCCGCATTTTTGGCAATGAATAACAGGGATGGGCGCACCCCAGTAACGTTGGCGGCTAATTAACCAGTCGCGGATTTTATAGTTGACGCGTTGGGTGGCGCCGGGCGTGTCGGCCACGATTTTTTCGCGCACGTCGGCGCTATTTTGGCCGTCGTATGCGCCGGAATTCACCATGCGACCTTCGCCGTGGTAGTACTCGCCTTTTACTAACAGTTTGTAGACGGTGGCATGCAGTTCGTCGGTGATTTTTTGTTCGACTTCACTTTGTGGCAGCCACTGAACGGTGAACTTGCCTTGTTCGTCGGCTTCTAATTTTGTGTCTTCGCGCATTTCGTCAACAAGTTCAAACAGCAAACCGTGCGCTTCTATTTGCCGTGCCACGTTTTTGCTGGCCGCAAAATAATTGTGGTGAATCTTGCTGGTTTTGGCTATTAATTGCAGATTTTTGTAGCCGGTTTCCTCGGCGATTTCGCGCGTGGCGCATTCTACCGTATCTTCGTGTTCTTCGCGGCCACCGCCAATAAACAAGTTGCCACCCAATTTACCCCAGTTAATGCTGAGGTATTCGTTTGTGCGCGGGTTGTGCACAATGGCCACAATGCTGCGGCGGAATTCGGGGTCCTGCTGTGGCGTGCCGGTTTCGGGCTCGACGACTGGCTTGATCGGCAGATTAAAGAATTTTGCAAAAGCGTGGTCGCGCTCGTCGTGCGCTGGTACGGCCATAATGGCGCCGGTGCCGTAGCCACCCAAAACGTAATCGGCAATCCAAATGGGCAGTTTTTCGCCGTTGACTGGGTTTATGGCGTAGGCACCGGTGAACACGCCAGTTTTACGCTGCTTGTCGTCCATGCGGTCGATATCGGTTTTGGTTTGGCTGGCGCGAATGTACATGGCGACGTCGGCTTGTTTGTCAGGCGTAGCTAATTTTTGAGCCAAAGCATGCTCGGGCGCGAGCACCATAAACGTAGCACCAAATAAAGTGTCAGCGCGGGTAGTAAAGATTTTAATGGTTTCGTCTGTGCCATCAATTTTAAAGTTAACTTCGGCGCCAATACTTTTGCCAATCCAGTTGTGTTGCATGGCTTTAATGCCTTCGGGCCAGTCAAGCTGAGCGAGGTCGGCATCTAAGCGGTCAGCATAATCGGTAATTTTAAAGAACCATTGTTTAAGCGTTTTTTTGGTGACCGGTAAATCTTCGTGGCGCCAGCAGCACCCGTTAACAACTTGCTCGTTGGCTAAAACCGTTTTGCATTCGTTGCACCAAAATTGGGCACTTTCTTTTTGGTAGGCTAAGCCGCGTTTTAATAGCAGCAAAAAGAACCATTGGGTCCAACGATAATAATCGGGGTCAGTGCTGCCAAATTCGCGGTCCCAGTCAATAGACAGACCTAAATGTTTGGCCTGACGACGAAAGTTGTCGGTGTTTTGTTTGGTCGTAACTTGTGGCGGCGTGCCGGTTTTAATAGCGTAGTTTTCAGCCGGCAACCCAAAGCTATCCCAGCCCAGCGGGTTCATAACTTCGAAGCCCTGCATGCGCATAAATCGCGCCAAGGTGTCAGTGACAGTGTAAATACGGGCGTGACCAATGTGCAGCCCAAGACCGCTTGGGTACGGAAACATACTTAGCGCATAGTACGGCGGCTTTTTACTGTCGTCGTGCGCTTTGTAGGTTTGTTGTTCGTCCCAGGTTTTTTGCCATTTGGGTTCTATATCGGCCGGATTGTAACGCTTCATAACACCTTAATTATAGCGGTTTACGGCCGTGCGGTCTAGCGGTCGATGTGGTGGTGAATGTCGTTGCGCAACTGCCACCAGCCATCGCGTACTTGCGGGACCTGGCTAGCAATACTAAAGACGCCAATCAATGCAGCGATCCAAATTATAGCCGACACTATTTTACCCCAAAAGCTACCACCCACAGGAGCCGCTTTTGCAAAACGCATGGCGCTACCTGTCAGCGCTTGCAAAGGTAAGTAAATGACATAAAATACGCAGATCAAGAGTAAAATCATAATCATAGTTGGCGTGCCAGTAAAGTAACCAGATATGCTGCCAGTACCAAAGAATTGAATCAATGCCACGACCCAGGCAAGCCCTAAGATGCAGGTAAACAAAATGCTCATACCAGCTATAAAACCTGCTAGTCCGCGCGAAAAATTACCGGGTTTATAGTCGTACTTGTAATCGTAGGCTGCCATTTTACGGGCGATTTTTTGTTGTCGCAGTTCGTGCTTAAGTGTTAATTTACGGTTGATTTTATTTTTTATATGCTCAGTGTGCAGATCGGTTGCGCGCTGTATTTCTTCGGTATGATCACCAGCCCACTTTTCTGACTGTTCTTGGCCAAATTTTTTCCAATATTCGTAGCGTTTTTGGGCGTTGGCAATAATGGTTTGAGCATTGTAAGGTTGGCCTTGGGCACGAGCAACGTCTTCGCGCGTCATGGCTTCGGGCAAAAAGAGGGCGAGCAAAATGTACACAACAATCCAGGTGCCGGCGCTAATAACCGTTAAAATTATAAATAGCGCGCGAACCATTGTTGGGTCAACGTCAAAGTAAGCTGCAATACCATTACAAACACCTTCTATAATGGCGCCATCGCGAATTTTAAAGAGACGCTTTGGCGTGTCAGCTTTTGACTCTTCAGTTTTTGCTTCTGTAGATTCTTCTTCATCACTTTCGACCGGCCCCATGCTTTTTAAGATGGCGTCAACTTCGGCTACAGTAATTACCGTTTTATTAGTGTGTAAATAAGTGGCACATTTATCAGCAATGGCTTGTTCCAAATCGGCAATGATTTCGTCTTTGTCAGGGTTGTCGGCGAGCGATTTTTTGGCATTGTCGAGATATTTTTGCAAGGCTTCGTAGCCAGGTTCTTCAACCTGGTAGGCGTTGTTGTTTAAGTTGACAGTTATGACTTTATTCATGACGTTCTCCTATTGTGTCGAGCGTTTCTTTTAAGGTTGTCCAATATTGTTGGAGCTGGTCGATTTGGCTATGGCCTAAATCGGTCAGCTCATAATATTTGCGCGGTGGGCCGGAATCTGATTCTGACCATTCGTAAGTCACGAGTCCGTCGCGACGCATGCGACTTAATAAGGGGTACAATGTCCCTTCTTGGGTCGTGAATTCTGTTTGGTCAAGCTGTTTTAAAATGTCAGCTGCATACACTTTATTTGCAGCAATCACTTTAAGCACAGCGAGCTCAAGCAGGCCTTTGCGGATTGGGGTAAATTTATCGCGGATGTTCATAAAATAGTACCTTTACATAAAAAGGTACTAAATTAAAGAACGTATGTCAAGTAGTTTTTATTAAAATCATTAATCATCAACTGGTTCTGGTAGCCCGAACTGCTTTTCTTTTATTGCCATCCAGTCAGCACTTTGACGGACTAGCCGCTCTTCTTCCTCGGGGCTATGGAGTAATTCTTTAACCGCTTCTTCGGCAAAGACGCCATTTTGGGAACCTTTAGCTAGCACAACTGCATGTTCTTGCAGAACACTGTGGGCAAAGGCGCCAGCTTGGTATGGACTCATAAAGCTGCGGACCTGACAGCCTTTAGCGGCGGCTGCCGGTGCCAAATACTGCTGGGCATTCGCACCAATTGTAATAACCCAATCAAGCATACTTGGGTTGCAGGCTTCGCCAACTTGTTTATGGGCGTCTGCCGACATAGCACCAAGTTCGTTCATAGAGCCTAAAATAGCAATCCGCTGTGGACTGGGAAAACTATAAAGTGATTGCAACGCGGCGACTGCAGATATTGGGCTTGAATTATAAGTGTCATCAATAATTAATGATTCTTTAAGACCACGGAGCAAATTCATACGCCCATTGACTGGCCGCACCTGCTGCATACCTGCGATAACTTGTTGCGCAGTTAGCCCCATTTTTATACCCACGGCGGCAGCGGCAGCAACAGTGCGAATATTATGTTGGCCAACAACGGCCAGCGGCACTTGCTGTTCGCCGAATTCACGCGTTACTAACGAACCGGTAAAACCAATGCCGGGTTTAAAATCTTGCACGACGTAACGATATTCGGCCACACCACTCGTGCCGTACGTATCTAAGTTAATACCTTCGGGTACCAACTTGGCATAATCTTGGCTGACATCATCGCAATTTATGAGTGTTTCTTTGCTAAATGACGCTACAGATAGTTCTTCGCGTGCCACGGCTTCGATTGTGCCAAAATATTCCATATGTTCAGCAGCGACTGCGGTCACTACTGCAATATCGGGGTGAATATACTTTTTAAAGTATTCTATGTCGCCAGGGTGATCTGCGCCAAGCTCAAGCACAAGCACTTGGTAGGGATACGGCTTGTGCAGCAATGATTCAGTTTGCCATAAGACCTGCAACCACGATAGCGGATTTTTAAGCGTCAATGGAATACGCAAGTCGAATATCGCCATTGGCAACGCAATTGGCGTGTTATAGCTACCGTAGTGCGCCAGGATTTTGTATTTTTGGCTCAAAACCGTAGCAATTGCTATTTTTGTACTAGTTTTACCAGCGCTACCGGTAACGGCAATAACAAATGGTTTGCGTTTTTTAAGCAGGCGGCGGGCCTGAAATTCCAAAATAAGAGTGATAATAGTTTTAATCATTGGTTTTAGTATAGCAAAGTGTTTATTGATTTTTAGTAGACACCACGGATAATAATACTACGGTCTGAGGCCGGAACCCCAGACGATCCGGGGCTCCGGCCTGTTGCTAGTTCGGCGGGCGACGCCAGCAGATCACGTCGACAGTCGAGCGGTCACGCATTGTCAACTTCAAGATGAGTTGCCTGAGGGTGTCATCACTGACCGTGAGATATCTGAAATCGAGCTCTCGGACAACCTCAGCAACATCTAAGGCGATTCTGCCTTCGCCTCTGGGTGACGCAAGTGTCAGGCTCAGACGGTTGTCGGTCAGCGAGTACGCCGCCAGCGCGCCCCACACGCACTCCGAGGAATTCTGGGCGGTGGGCAGAATTGCCACCTCCATCCCCATATACCAGTCGAGGCCATTGAATTGTAAGACATCATCTAGCGACTTGCGGCGCGGAATGACAGTCCATTCCGTAGCATAAGGACCCCTGTCGCCGATCGCTGTGCGCATCATCACAAAGGAATGATCACTATTACGACCGCCCTCAAAACGTGCAGGCACCATGTTTCGCGTCAACCAATTGTGATTGACAGGCTGGGCACCAATTGAGGGCTGTTCGGGGGTACCCTCAAAGGTAAAGCAATTGTCGCTGTGAAGGAATACCGAACCACGGCCGATGATCGGATGATCTCTGTTTGGCAACTCCCCAGCAAAGCCAAAGCCCTTCGATAGTCTATACCTATCAACCCACCCGAAAACGAGTTCTGTTGTGGGCGCTGCCTGCGTCATACTACTCAACTCCCAAAGCACGAAGAACTAGCTTACGATTACAATAACATAAAACCTTAAATATAAAAGCCACACAATGTGACTTTTTATAAGTGCCATTCAGACGTATTGACTTTTTAACCAATAATTTCATAAGATAAGATGGCATGTTTCATAAATTCGCCCTCTGGTTTAGCCCATACGCGCAGTGGATTTCGCACACCATTGCTTCGCACAGCGCACTCGCGCCTTTGCTGTTATTGTTTGTAGAAGAAGCTGGCGTGCCGCTTTTTATTCCTGGCGATATAGTCCTCGCATACACCGGCTACCAGGCTTCAATCACAAACGCTGCCCCGTGGTGGATGGTTTTTATTGTTGCCCTACTCGCCGTTTTAGGCGGCGCCACAGTATTATTTTTTGTCTCACGTCGCTGGGGCAATGTTGTTATAGATAAAATCGGCAAGTTTATCTTCTTGCGCGAAAGTGATATTAAAAAAGCCGAAAAACTCTTTAAAAAATATGGAGTCTGGACCATTGTTGTCGGTCGCCACATTCCGGGCTTACGCATTCCCCTCACAATTTTTGCCGGCGCCTCGGGCATGAGTTATATTGAATTTATTCTAAGTACATTTGCATCAACGGTGCTTTGGATTTTGTTGGCACTCCATGTTGGCCGTCATTTCGGTGCTAACATTGAGCATCTTGTCCGTAAACATATCGGCATTAGTATTGCCGTCGTCGCATTTGCCCTTATTGTCATAATTGCGCTGCACATTGTTGGAAGCCACGATCGCAAGCAATCAAAAGCTAAAAAAGATTAAAGCTTTTCCATTCGCCTTAAAATACTAGCCATTGCGATCCCTTTACCTATTACTGGTGCCCATAAATCACCGACTTTTTTTATACGCGCAGGCATATTTTTTATAGTAAAATCGGTTGGGCGTAGCTTTGGCGTGACTTCATCCCAATGTAACGGCGTCGAAACAGTCGCGTCAGGTGTGGGCCGCACAGAATATGGCGCGGCCAACGTCTGACCTTCACGGTTTTGCAAAAAGTCTAGGTAGATTTTATTTTTGCGTTTATCGGGCATGCGTTCTAGGCTTGTGAGTTCTGGCTGGCGCTTGTTAACTTCAATAACAACCAAGTGAGTAAAATCCTTTGCCTGTTCGTACGTATATCTAGCGCCGAGCGGCACGTAAATATGAATGCCAGTTTTGCCGGATGTTTTTGGATAACTTGGAATACCAAAATCATCACAAACTTCTTTAACGGTGCGTGCAACTTTAATGACGTCGGTAAAGGTGCGGCCTTCGGGGTCTAAGTCAACAACGAGCCAATCAGGGTTATCGAGATGCTTAACGCGCGAATTCCACGGATTAATTTCAATCGCACCCAACTGGACCATATACAAAAGCGTATCTAAATCGCCACCAACCACCCAACGTAAATTTGCATTGTTAGAGTCCGAAAAAATATCAGCATGCGGCACCCAGTCTGGCAAATGCTCATTATTTTTTTGGAAAAACGAAAAACCATTTATGCCGTCCGGAAAGCGGTTTAACGAATGTGGCCGGTCCTTTAAATACGGCAGCATAACATCGGCCACGGCGCGGTAATAATCCATTAGCTGGCCTTTTGTGTAGCCATGTTTCGGAAAAAACACCTTGTCTAAATGAGTAAGCTCAAGCTTGCTTTGCGACATAGTGGGTTCCTTTTTGTTAGCGTTTTTTGGCGCAGCGTGTTTGGCTTGTTCATGGTGTACGTCGGTTGGCGCTTTGTCGGCGCGCAAGCCTTTAAATTGTGGTTGGCGCATAATGCCTTCGCTGGTCCATTCGCTAAAACTCATTTCGCACACCAGTTTTGGCTGCACCCAATACACTGGCGTATCAGGCTTTGGTATGTTGGCAAGCGAGTCAAATGGCGGCTTTTTGCGCTCAATTTTTTGCAACTTGTGTAATAATGCCTCGCGCTGATCATCGGGTATGCCGCCACCAGAATGACCAACGTACATAAGTTCACCCTTGTTATACAGCCCAACAATTAACGAACCAATAAACGTTCGACTACCGCGCGGTTCAGTGTAACCGCAAATCACAACTTCTTGCCGCAGGTGGGTTTTAATTTTGAGCCAGGCTGCGCCGCGGTCGTTTTCGCGGTAAGGGCTATCGGCACGTTTAGCAACAACGCCTTCAAGTCCCTGTCGCTCCATTTCGGCAAACAGTGCCGTACCCTGCGTGGCAACATCATCGCTAAAGCTGAGTACACTGCTTTTGGGGAGCACAGTTTTAAGTAACTTTTTGCGTTCAATAAGCGGCATTGTTCGTACATCGTGGCCGTCGCACCATAAAATATCAAAAATAAAATATTGCAGATGGCCTTTAGGGCTGCGGCGCCAGTTTTGGAGCCATTCAAAATGCGGCATGCCATTGTCGTCGGTCACGACAATTTCGCCGTCTAGAATCACGTCATGTTTAAGGTCGCGCACCGCTTCAGCAATTGGTGGATAGTGCGTCACAAATTCATTGCCATTGCGCGAATATAATTGCACATCTCCACCATGTTTTGCACCGATAGCCCTAAAACCGTCCCACTTTATTTCGAACAACCAACCATCTCTATCAAAAATTTCGTCGACAAGCGTACATAACATTGGATGGACATGCCAAGGTTTTGCCACTTTTGGATATTTTGCGAGGTTGGGCAATCGTTTGCCGCCCGGCAAATCATCAACTTTGCGGCCAGTTTTTACAGATGTATCTTGCAATGTTACGTCACGAGTTTCGGCAAATTCGTCGCCTTTTTTTATAAGTAGCCAGGCGTTTGGTTCCATGTGGGTCATTTTTATGAGGGCAAATTCGCCGCGTAATTTTTTGCCATGCATTATAAATGTGATATGGCCCTTTTTGAGTGCTGCGCGCAGTGTCTTTTGCTGGTCGCCGCTGGGCGTGCGTGGTTCGTACCAACCTTCGTCCCAAATTATGACATTGCCGGCGCCGTAGTTGCCTTCGGGAATAATGCCTTCAAACTTACGATATTCGTATGGGTGATCTTCGACCATAACCGCCAAATGATGTTCGTGCGGGTCAAGCGATGGCCCTTTGGGCACTGCCCAGCTTTTTAACACACCGTCGAGTTCTAATCTAAAATCGTAGTGCAACCGCGACGCATGGTGTTCTTGCACCACAAATGCCAACTTTTTGCCGTGGTTTTTTTGCGCCTCGCCGGCAGGCTCCGGCGTGTGCTTAAAATTACGTTTGGCGTTATATTTTTTAAGCGGCATTTTTTTTGGCAAGGCTGGCTTTGAGCGCGCTCATTAAATCTTTCGAGGATGTATTTTTTGGCGCTTTTGCCTTTTTGTTACTTGGTTTTTTGCCTTTGGTTTTGGCGGCGATGACTTCTTCGAGTTCTTCGGTGTATGTGTCATGGAAATCTTCGGCAACAAATGGTTTGGTTTCTTGAGCAATAAGCTTAACTGCCATGCGCACTTCAGCTGACGTTGCCGACGTTTCGGGCGGGAACTTTAAGTTAGTCGCCTCGCGCAAATCTGTCGGGAACCGCATTTGGTTTAAAACTAACGCGCGGCCTACGGGTTTTATGACACCTAAATGTTCGCGTTGATGAATGACATATTTAGTGAGTGCCAATTTATCGGCCTGTTCGAGCGCAGCGTGTAACAGCGCGTAGGCTTTTTCGCCACCTTTGACTGGTTCTAAATAGTAGGGCTTTTCGAGGTAACGAATATCAACATCGCCTTCTTGCACAAATTGCTGAATGTCAATTGTGGGCGACGTGCGCGCGTCGATTTTGTCGAGATCTTTTTGAGTGAGCACAACGTAATCGCCATCTTGATATTCGTAGCCTTTAACAATGTCATCCCACGGCACTTCCTGACCGTCGGCGCGGCAGATGCGAGCAAACCGTATGGGCGATTTGTCTTCTTTATGCAGCATGTCGAGGTCGATACCTTCGCGCGGGTGTACGCCGCTAAACATTCGCACAGGAATGTTTACAAGGCCAAAACTTATTGAACCGGTCCAAATAGGTCGCATAGTTCTTATGGTAGCAAGGTAAATGAAAATTGCAAATTAAGTCACTTGAATAAGGAGTGCTTTGGTGGCACGCTTCGTCTGAAGTCATCGCCGTCCGGACAAATCAGTCCGGCCAGCTAGACGGGAAGTCACAATGACTTCAGACGAAGCGTGCCACCCGCACATACTTTTTTTATTCCGCAGGCTCAAGCTCTTCATCAAATTCTTCAACATCAGCCACACTGTTCTTGCGCTCCAAACGCCATTTACTGTAAACCACTGCGAACACAATCACTCCACTATTAAGTGCTGCATAAATTGGGTAAATAATAAGCACCGACGCCGGGTTTTGGACTGCCAAAATAGAGCACACGCCCGCGACCGTGCCAAGCACCCACGTTACCAATGTTTCTTCGTACGGCTTTTTGTATGCCTTAATAGTAATGAGTGCGGCGCCAAGCGCATCAACAGCAATCGAAACTAACAATGCTAATGTTGGTTCGCGGGTTATCGCCCACAAAGCTATACCACCGGCTGCAATGGCTAGAGTCATTTTGTCGCGCTTGTTAAAACCGCCATCACCAAATTTAAACGAGAGCAAAAAAATAAGACCATTGCCAACGATGTGGACCAAAATTATCCATAACGACTGGTTCCCACCCTTAGCCAGCTGCGCCGCAAACATTACTGTGCCAAGCACAAACCAAATAAACCAACCAGCGCGTTCGGGCCGGGTTTTACCACGCAGCACATTTGCAATATACGGCACGTATTGCGCAGTCGAAAATATCGCAGACAGTAAACCAAAAATTGTAAATAATGTAAGCACAATGCTTATGCTAACATGCGCACGTTGTGCGTGTGTATGGCACGTTTTTAGAACGTTTTTACAACATTTTTAGAACTCGCGCCGTACGCCTATAGCGTGTACACTAAGGGCAGTGACTCAAGCAAAATTGCCACAAGGATTAACAAAAAAACAAGTTGCCGAACGCATCGCCGCCGGCCGCATTAACCGTGTGCATGACCGCACGAGCCGCAGTATTGGCGACATTGTACGGGCTAACATATTCACGCGGTTTAATTTGCTTTTAGGCATCTTAACAGTGATTGTTTTGGTCGTTGGGTCGCCAACAGACGCGCTATTCGGGCTGGTCATTATTTTGAACAGCGCGATTGGCGTGGTACAAGAAATTCGCGCCAAACAGACACTCGACAAACTTGCATTCGTCACCACTCCAATGGCTGATGTGCAACGTGACGGCAAAACCAAACGCATTGCTGCGGCCGACATTGTGCTCGACGACATCATTCATATAAACAGCGGCGACGAGGTACCCGCCGACGCCAAAATTTTAAGTAGTGACGGACTCGAAGTTGATGAATCACTCCTTACAGGAGAGTCAGAACCTGTAACCAAAAACTCAGATGACCAAATCTTATCTGGCTCAATTGCAGTCGCTGGTCATGCGCTCGCCCAAACCACTGCCGTTGGCGCACAGGCCTACGCACACCAGCTTGCAGCTAAAGTAAAGCGGTTTAGTTTGGCTCGTTCGGAACTTGTTGATGGCACTAACAAACTTTTAAAATACATTAGTTGGCTCATTGTCATTGTGGCGCCGATTATGGTTTTTGGGCAACTCCATACCGGCAATAACGACTGGCACGACGCTTTGGTGCGCGCCACGGCCGCCATTGTTGGCATGGTGCCCGAAGGTTTAGTGCTGTTAACATCGTTGGCGTTTGCGCTGGCGATTATAGCGCTTGCTCGGCGCAAGGTTTTGGTGCAACAATTGCCGGCGGTTGAAGGGTTAGCACGTGTCGATGTCATTTGCCTCGACAAAACGGGCACGCTTACCGAACGCGATATTATTTTTGACGAGCTTATCCCGCTAAATAGCGTTAAAGAATCAGATGTAGCGGACGTTCTAGCAACATTTGCGGCCAAACCAAATTCCGCAACGTTAAAGGCTCTCCACGCAAAGTTTAATAAAAAACCACTAGCCACTAAAGCTGCTGTCGCTTTTTCTTCGGCACGCAAATGGAGTGCAATAAGTCTAAACAACAACGCGCATTGGGTTATGGGCGCGCCCGAAATATTACTAAGCAAACATGACGCAGCGCACCAAAAAGCCTTACAAATTGCGGCAAGTGGCAAGCGTGTTATTCTTTTGGCGATGTCGCAAACCGCACCATCTGCCGACAAAGTTCCCCATAATCTAGAACCAAAAGCCTTACTTGTTTTAGGTGAAAAAATCCGCAGCGATGCCAAACAGACTTTGCACTTTTTTGCCGAACAAGGTGTGGCTATAAAAGTACTTTCTGGCGATAACCCACAAACAGTTGGTGCTGTTGCTGCCGAAGTTGGCATTGCCGGTAAGGCGTTTGATGCGCGCAATTTACCACAGGACCCAGCGGCGCTTGCAAAACTGCTCGAAACTACTCATATTTTTGGCCGCGTCACCCCCGAACAAAAACGAGCGATTATAAAAGCCCTGCAAAGCCAAGGTCATGTCGTGGCAATGACTGGTGATGGCGTTAACGATGCGCTCGCACTTAAAGACGCCGATATTGGCATCGCTATGGGCAATGCCGCACCAGCAACAAAGAGTGTGGCAGAAATTGTGCTGCTCGACAGTCAGTTTGACCGCATGCCAACTGTGCTTGCCGAAGGTCGACGTGTCATTGCTAATATAGAACGAGTTGCTAACTTATTTGTTATCAAGAATTCATATTCATTACTACTTGCGATTGGCGTAACGCTGCTGGCGGTGCCGTTCCCATTTTTGCCACGACACCTTACGATAATTTCGGCGCTCACTATTGGGATTCCAGCGTTCTTTTTGGCACTTGCGCCAAATAATCAGCGCTACCGCCCCGGCTTTTTACGGCGCGTCCTTAGTTTTGCCTTGCCGACAGGTGCCGTTATTGCGGTTGCAGTTGGCGCGATATACGCACTGTTGCAATTAGGTCTTTTAGGCGGCGTGAGCACAGGCTGTTCACTGGTTATTGTCATTATTGGCACATGGATTTTATTCCGACTTGCTCAACCACTTAACTGGTGGAAATTATGCTTAGTTGTTTTAGTACCAATCGCCTTTGCAGGTTTTTTGCTGATTCCAATTGCAAGCCGCATTTTTGGTTTTGAAGTCACGCAGCCAATTCTGTTATATTCGCTGCTATTTGGTGCCTTTGGAGCCGTGCTTACAGAGATTGTATGGCGGTTGTCACATGCTGGGCGATTGTATGGTAGTTGACGGTGTTAAAATCGGTCGTTTCGATTTCGAGCGTTGCGTCCGCCACACTCAGCACCGGAATTTTACCACCAGCATGGTCTTTGCGGATTTGCGCTGTATCAATTTCGACGTGGCCAGCGTGACGTTTCCCCTGTTGGCGGCGTGCCATAAAACGTTCAAAAATTACTGGCTCTTGTGCCCAGCATAAAATTTGCACAATTGGTACGTCAAACTTTTTGGCTATGGCTGCAAACCGATCATCGTCTATGCCGGCCTTAAAATTGCTTTCTAAAATGATGGGGCGACCAATAGCGAGCTCACCTTCTGCTACATAATCCATAACCCGATGCGCCGCTGCACTGGCGTTACGTGACCAGCTTTTATCGCTGTAGCCAAGAGTGTCAAAAAGTTTTTCTTTTATGGCATCTTTTGAAATTCGTAAAATGCCAAGGCGCGTCGCAAGCTCATCTGCCATGCGTGTTTTGCCTGTCGCCGGAAAACCAGTAATAATGATAATGCACGTTTTGCCCATAGTGGCAGTATACCAGCTTCAGCTATTTTAAAGTTAAAATGGTACTATATAAGGGTAATGGACGTAATTAAACAAAAAGTTCGTTCCGTAATAGGTCGCGTGGCACGGTGGTTGCACGGCGTGAGCAACGGTAAAATTACCCCTAATCAAATTACTGTCGTGGGGGTATTGGCGCACGTTCCTATCGCGTGGCTTATTGCTATAGGTAGCAATATTTGGGCTGCTATTTTGCTTATAATCTTCGGATTGTTCGACGCACTTGACGGCGAATTGGCGCGCTTGCAAAAACGCAGTTCAGCCCAAGGCATGCTCCTCGATGCTGCTACCGACCGAATGAAAGAAGTCCTGCTGTATTCTGGCGCCGCGTATATCATTACCACCAGCAATACACCCTTTGAAGCAGTCTGGGCTGTCGCTGCTTGCGGCGCATCGTTGTGCGTCAGTTACGTTAAAGCAAAGGGCGAAGCGGCTGTGGCCACTCAACAAAAATTCGATCACGCCACACTTAACCGTATGTTTAAAGACGGCTTTTTTACCTTTGAAGTACGCATGGCGGTCCTTGTTGTTGGGTTGCTTATTAATCAATTACTTGCAGCGGTTATTATTGTGGCAGTTTTTGCTAGCTTTACTGCCTTGCAACGGCTCGTGCGAATCTTTAAGGAGCTTGGACGTGTTCGCCATTGATTTGCACACCCATTCACAAGCATCGCCCGATGGCGCGCTAACACTCGCAGATTACGAGCGTAGTCCGCTCAATTTTGTCGCTATTACTGACCATGACCGGATCGATTTTGCCCTCGGCGCCAAAGCAAAGCTCGGCGCCAAAATTATTGTTGGTGAAGAAATTACAACTGCCGAAGGTGAACTTATAGGTCTGTTTTTAACCCACGCCGTCCCCCCTGGTTTAAGTGCGGCGCAAACAATTACGGCTATTAAAAAGCAGGGCGGATTGGTGTATGTACCGCATCCATTTGAGACGGTGCGCAAAGGTATTCAGCTGCCGACACTCGATGCTATTGCAAAAGATGTTGACATTATCGAAACCCACAATGGTCGTGCTGTTTTTCAAAATTACGGCTGCCATGCCCGCGCTTGGGTTAAACAACACAAGGTTGCCGCAGCAAGTAGTAGCGATGCACACGGGCCCTATGGCTGGAACCGCACATACAGCTTTATTACAGAGACACCGACCGCAACAAACTTACCAGATTTGTTACTTAAAACAAAAAAACGACTCAACGGTACTGTTGGGTTGGGCATTTTGTATCCAAAAATTAATCGTCTAAGGCGCCATCATGCATGATATAGTTGTTGCGTTTTGGTTTTTTATTCCGGCCGGACTAGCAAATGGCGCGCCTGTACTGGCGGCTGTCTTGCCAAAATTACGCGATTATAACGCGCCGATCGACGCCGGCAAATCGTTCCGCGGCAAACGCATTTTTGGCGAGCATAAAACATGGCGAGGACTTGCTGCGGGTATTGTCGCAGCAACCATCGGCACAACACTACAATGGGCCCTTGCCCAAAACACAGCCATTAATACTTACTTTGCGCCGCTCGATTACGCTCACGTACCTTTTTTGCTTCTTGGTGTTTTATTTGGCATTGGTGTGATTGCTGGCGATGCTATAGAAAGCTTTTTTAAACGCCAAATTGGTATTAAACCGGGCCACAGCTGGTTCCCTTTTGACCAAATTGATTACATTTTAGGCGGCGCGCTTGCCGTAGCACCAATTATGCATCTGACTTTATTACAGTACGTATGGGTGCTAGCGCTATGGCTAATAATTCACATTGTCGTAACCTACTTAGGTTACTTAGGCCATTTAAAAGATAAGCCAATTTAAGCGTGCACAATAACTTTAGTGCCAATTGGTGCAAAGTCGTACAAAATTTTGGCGTCTGCTTCGGTCATATTAATACAACCGTGACTCATTGGGTGGCCAAAATTGTGATGCCAATAGGTGCCATGGAAGGCTTCATCGCCATCAAAGAAACTAACCCATTTTACATTTGGTAGGTAAAAATATTCACCTGCGATTGTGCCTGTCATGGTTTGCGACGTTACTTTGGCATAAATGTGGAACTCGCCGAGTTCAGTTGGAGTTTTTGCTTTGCCCGATGATATAAGAAAACTTTGGACTGGCGTGCTGCCAATGTACATAGTAGCGATTTCTTTAGTTACATCTACCTCGATCCATTTGCCGGAACCACTTATGGTCACTGTTTTGAATGGCGCTTGGTCAATGCTGACTTGCTGGTCGAGTGGCTTATTGTTGCTGACTGCCGTCACAATATTAGCAGCTAAAATATCAGCATCTTTAATTTGCGAACCGGGCTTACCGGCCACAAGAACGCTTTGCGCCCCCGACTGTTGATCCACAACCACCTTACGATCAACCGGCGGCGCAGCTACCATAGGGCTGATTTTGTCGGTGATAAGTTGTTGGATCTTTGCTTTATCGACGTCAACCGAAACCGTAGCCTTAACAGCATCAGGCGTAAACGAAATCCAGTTCGCAATATCATCGCGACTCGCCTGGTAAATGGCCTTACCATTAAGCGTAAACGTATAATTTTGGTCTAACCGCTGATTAGCATCTTTTTGCGCCGGCGCCAAACCTTGCGGCTGTAAGATTGGCGCGACAGCCGCAGTAGTTAATGCAAAAGTCGTATTGCGCGGGTTGGCCATGAGCGACGGCAATGAAGCTTCAAAACTTTTAGCGTCAAACCCACGGCCGTCAGTACCTGGCGTTATATCAAACTGATGTGACGTTGGATTGTATGTAATTTGTGCATCTTTAGCGTCAACAAAAAGCGACGGGTAATGTTGTTGCACAAATACTTTAGCAATGCCCGGATCAGTCGTAAAAACTAATGGCACCTCAGTTGTCTTAAATAATTGAAAGTCTTGCCATATATTGCCTTCGCGCCGCGCATGGAGGGCATTTGCTACTGTTGCTTTGGCGTCAATCGTAATGCCTAAATCTTTTAGGCTGGCAGCGGTCGATGGCAGACCGGCACTCGTCAGTGTTATTTTAATGCTACTTTGTTTAAGAATCGCCTGCTGAATTTGGTCAGCATTTTGCCCGCCGACCGCAACATCGCCAACCGTAACGTTTGGTAGTGCACGACCATTAAACCACGCTACAGTACCAATAATGGTAGCGATTATTGCTGCACCCAAAAATAGCCACCAACGATTGTGATGTGGCGCAGTTTTTTTGCCCTCCTTTGACACCTCTGCAGGCGCCTGTTTTTTGTGTGCGTCCATAAATAACCTTAAGCGTTACCTTAAGCATACGGTATGTTTTGAATGGTGGCAATAATTTTTTTAAACTTGCTTTGGCAGAATTTTGCCATTATAGTAGCTTTCGGCTCATGTTTTATTTGAGCCAGCTCTATTGTCAAACCTTGGGGATGAACGTGCTGAAGCGCACTGTTTGCGCGTTAGCCGTGGCGGCGATGGCACTGGTTGCCTTCGCCAGCCCGGCGACCGCCATCATCGGCGGTCATCAGGCCATGCAGTTTCCGCCAATGGCCTCGTTGTGGAGTCCGCACGACTTCGGCAACGGGCCCATCGAAGCGTTTCGATGCGGCGGAACACTGGTTGACCAGAATTGGGTACTGACTTCCGCCCACTGCGTGGCGGAATCGGACGACCCGGTGACGGCTGACCAGCTGCAACTGCGGATCGGTTCCAACGACCGAACGCAGGGTGGTGAGCTGTTCGGCGTCAAGAAGATCGTGGTCAACCCAACTTGGGTGGAGGCCACGGCAGACAACGACTTGGCGCTTTTGCAGCTCGACCATCAGGCCGACATCCAGCCGGTGTTCCCGGCCCTGCACAAGCTGCAGGCCGACACGCCGGTCAGTATGTTGGGTTGGGGCTGTGCGGTGTTGCCCAGCGACTGCCGCTACTCCACGTTGCCGACGGTACTCAACCAGCTCGATACGCACACTCTGCCGCTCAGCGATTGCGCAGCAGGTCTCGCCCACCCGGGCGATGTGTGTACGGCGCCAATCGCCAACGGTGGTCAGGGTTGTGCTGGCGACAGTGGCAGTCCCTTGCTGTATTGGGACAAGTTCCTGCACAAGTGGGAGCTTGCCGGGGTGATCTCGCGCGACGGTAATGCTGACCCCGCTGGGGTTGGCACCTGTCAGCAGAACGCTCTTTCTACTAGTGTCAACGCCCACCTCGGGTGGGTGTGGATGACGATCTGGCAGAGCTACAGCAAGCGATAGAGCAAAACCCCAGGGCGGCGTGTCCCAATACATGCCGCCCTGGGCAACTACCTGAACAGTTTTGCATTTACGCATACCCTGCGCTGGAGCAAAAACTACAGCGCCTAAACAGTAGTTACTACTGTATAATTACAGTATGAATTATATAAACAAGATTAAAGAATTTACCGATGCTATAAATAGCTACTACGGTTTTGCGCTTGTTACCTATCCGCTTCTTTTGTTTATTGTGGCGCATACCAAGTTGTTTTTGGTGATTGCATTTATTGCTTCTTTAGTTATGGCTGGCTGGGGCGGATTCTTGCTGCATGGCTTTTGGTATCGGAGCCGATTCCGGCATGGTTTTCGAGTTATTAGTGACGCGATCACCTACGAAATTGGTAAAAATAAGCACTACACATTACGCCATGACACCTCTATCCAAAGCGGTGTTGACCATGTCATGGTGTACCCAATCGGCGGCTACCAATGGAGCGGCACCGGCACCGAAGGTATCCCCGAACTTGGCAGCCAAGACCAGCAACTACTAAGCTTAGTCAAAAATAGCACCGCCTCGCCTGCGCCATATATTGTTTCTAAAGTTTCGACCGAAGGCGACTGGCACTATTGGTTTATTGCGTTTGACCCGCCAGTTAACAAAGGCGACTTAGTGCGTTTGCACTATGCACTTGATTTTTATGACAAACAAAGCACCGCTCGTCCTATTTTTTACTATTTTGTGCGAACAGACATGAAAAAGTTGGTACTTAACGTAAAATTCTCGCCAAAAAACCTGCCGAAAAAAGTAACATGCGATTTTATAAAGCCGTCTGACCCAAGTAAGCCTTTTACTAACACCGGCGTTCTTTACGAGCGCGAAAAAGCTTGGGCCAGCTGGACAATTGTAAACCCCAAGCGTGGTTACTGTTACCGAATTCACTGGCAATAACACAACAAGTAAAAAAATCAACGTAGACAAATTTACCTAACTCGCTTTATAATTCCCATATACTTTAAACGGGGATCCGACAATGGGTGCTGGCGGCGCTGCTTAGTAATTGGGGTTGATGCCCCTATTGGTTAATTTACGCAAAAGCACCCCTTGTAATTGGGGTGCTTTTAGATAATACGAAGTGCTGTGCGGCAGACGACATGCTGTGGTGAACCACAAACAGTCGCCTGCCGCAGCCCAGTTTACTGGGCGTAATCAGCGCGTGGGTGGCTGATTACTTTGTTGCTTCACTAGACGAGGTGCAGAATCTCGGCGAGCTTCTTCCAGCTGACGTTGTGCACGTCGACGTTCGAGCTCATGCCGTTGACGCTGACCGACACACCCGGAGGCGCGTAGACGGTACCCGACGCGCTCATGCCGCTGATGGACCCACCCTCGGTGACGACCACGCCCTGGATAGAGGGGCTCATGCCGCTGATCACGAGGCGCTTGTAGACACCACCTCGCACGACAACGCTCATGCCCTGTCGACGGCAGTCGCCCATTGCCGCTTCCCTGACCATCGCCTCGTAGTCGGGCGTGGCCGGCGCGTTGACCATCACGTTGAACGTCAGGTTGACGGCGTCGAACGTGCGGTCCAGCGGGACGTCCGCCGGCCAGTAGCGCGAGATGCGTGTGGCCTGGGGGTCGCCGTCCGCCAGGGCGGTGCGGTAGTCATCCAGGATGGTCTTCCAGCGCTTGTTGAGCGTCGGTTCGAACAGCTGGCTGGCGTGCTCGTACGGGTCGATGGTCTTGGGGAACATCGGGTGGCCGATCGAGGCCGCGTACAGTCCCGCCTCGGGCAGGTCGCGCCGATCCTCGGGGAGCGTGGTCAGGTCGAAACCGTTCTCGTCCGGCCCCTGCACCGGTCGTCCGGTCAGGAAACTGATGATCGGACGGTCGTCGATGCCCAGCGCGCGGTCGAGCGTCGTGGGACGCGCGCCCTCGAACTCCCGCTGCGCACTGCTGAATCGCTTGTTGAGATGGGTGATGTATCGTAAGGTGGCACCGACATTGATGCCCCTTTCACCGACGACGACCCACTTGCCGTCGGCCTTCATACTGGCCGCCTGCACACGCTGGTTGCGGTCGAGGTGCGAACGGATCTCCGCGTACGTCTCGGCATTGAGCTTTTCGAGCAGTTCGATCAGGTCCATCTGGTCGTAGGACTTGTCCATGACGACCTTGATGGTCTGCGGCTGCGACGTCGGAGCTGCCTGCTCCTGCGGGCTCTGCTGCGGCAGCAACTCGAGCTCCTTGAACAGTTCGCGGAGCCCGCTGGCCACCTGCAGGCGGAGCTTGGCAGTGAAGCCGTCGCTGTCCGGCAACACGACCATCATGTCGCGGGCCAACTCGAGCTTCGACTTGGCCGCGATGTCGGTTGCCGTCAGGTCGCCCCAGACTTCCTTGAGTCTGTCCAGTACAGCGTCCGTGAGGACGTCGTTGGTGGGAATGATCTCGATGACATCACGCAATAATGGCGATTCGGACACGAATCTCTCCTCTGTCTGAAGTGCGGACTCCCAGGAATCCCTGAGGAGCTAAAAAATTTCTCACGTAAATAAACGCAAGAAACTCTATATAATATATCATGAAAATTTATAATTGCAATAAAATATGCAGGAATGCCCGCCGCCTACCACGTTTGGCAGGGGCGGGCACGCCGTCGCACACTTCGATTGGGGTCAGCGAGGGTAGCGACCGGGGATGAGGCTCTGGACAAAGCAGCTAAACAGCTGCCCTAATCCACCCTCGCCCTCAGAAGTCCGTCTGATCGCGGCCGCCAAGGCGACCATCAAAACGAGCACCGCCGTGGCCACCAACACCGAGAACCATGCGCCGCCGAGGACGCTGAAGGCCAGTGCGGTATCCAATCCCGCCAAAACGACGGGGATCATCCAGTAGCCACCCAGTATGTCGCCCAGCGAATAGCCGAGCGACAAAAGGGACAGCCCGATCATCGAAACACCCGTGCCAGCACAAATGCCGGCCTGCACGGTGCCGAACGCCAGCCACGCGATCACCCCAAAGACGATCGCCACAGGCAAAGCAACACACCAACCGAATCCGCGCAGCCGGCGGAAACCGGCGCGACGAGCTTGCGACATCCTTGCCTCCTCAAAAGTAGCGAATGCGCAACGGAGTTGATTATACCATAATAACTTCAATAAGCAAGGTTCAGCTAGCGGCAACATCTTGCAGCACGCTTTTTATATCTTTTTTGTAGACATCAAAAATAAAACGCATTGCGTATGGCATTTCTAATGCGTCAACTTCCGAAATGGTTAACCAGCGCGGTTTTTGGCCTTCGTTCTTATCTACTTTGATATGTTTTATATCTTCTTGTGTTATTGCTTTGCTAAACAGCGACCACTTATGATCATCGCAACCACGACTGCAGCTATCGCCGTGAATAATAGTTTCGACGACTAGTTGCGGATCGACAATACGTGCGCCAACTTCTTCTGACGTTTCCCTAATAACAGCGTGTTGTGGCGTTTCATTAGCGTCGACATGGCCGGCTGGTACCGTAAAACCATAAGGGAACTTTGTGAGTTCAAAAAAAAGGATTTTGCCAGCAGGGTTTACTAAAAGGATGCCGGCTGATTCATGGAAGTAAACGTTTTCTTCATCCGTCCACCAGCGTATTTTTGGGTCGATAATAATAAGCCGGTCGTTGCGGGCGTTGCAATGACGGCATACGAATATTTTTCGTCCATTTTTTAAAACAGCGTCTGCCTGATTGGCCATATGGCAGACGGGACAATATTCGCCGTACACTTCTTTATTTATTGGAAAATCAATGACCATTAGAAGTCTTCGTCAGGGTTGTCTGTTACCTTTTTGCCCCAACGCCAACGAGGCTTGGGGCCTGTCTGATACCCCACTATAATAAGAGCCAAGAAAACGCATATAAGTACGGCGAATAATTTTAGTAACTGGTCCACAGAGGGCTGCACAGGTTTAAGGGGCAGTTGCGAAGCTGCTACTAACAAAATTATTATCTGAGAAAAAACAAATAGCCATGCTTGCCATGTGATGGGCGTCCACCCCCATCCATATCGCCTACGCTTCATCCAATATTTTTTATTAGCGCTCATGTCTATGAGTATAACAAACAAGAACTCCTCAATGTAAAGAATTTATGGTGCAAGCGTATGGAGGGCATGCGCACAAAAACAAAAACCCCGCTACCTATTTAGTACGGAGTTTTTGTTGAAATTATAAATTCATGGAGGGCCATCTGGGGCTCGAACCCAGGACACCCTGCTTAAGAGGCAGGTGCTCTAACCGACTGAGCTAATGGCCCATGTGGCTTATATTCTACCAGAATACATCTGTTGAAACAAGTAAATGAGCGTTTGTAGTAAACGCTAAAATATTCTAATATTAAAATGTTCGCCGACTAGCGAAAGGGATGGTTGTTTTGGGCTTTCGCAGGATTATGACCGCTTTGTTGCTGATGCTCTTGGCGGGGTGCAGTACCGTTACCGGCACGCCATCGGCTTCGCCATCATCCGAGCCAACGTCAACGTCTGCTGTAGCGCCAAAAACGGCGACGATTCAGGCGGTCGCCAACCCCACACAGCTCAATTCCAACTGCGACCCGCAGATTACCGGCGACTGCTGGCTGCCATTGTATCCTGCTCCCAGCACAACGGGTGTGCCGCTCAACATGAGCACAGCCACCAATGCCACATGTCAAAAGACATTGGCCAGCGATACGCCTGACCAAAAATCGCAAAAAGAGAAACTTTGCTGGCCGCAGCCCGGCGATGCGGTAACGCTTTTGTGCATCAAAACCGTGAACCAACAGATTTGGTTTGGGGCAAAGGTATCAAAAGACAAGGTGTTGACGCCCGCCGACGGTAAACCTGCACAAGACGCGATTGGCTTTGCGCTTGCCGTATTTTTCGATCTGAATGGCGAAGCAGGCACACTTCCCATTTGCCCAGCCGGCTGACAAGCGTAGGCAGCAGTACATTTGGCTAGCCAACGCTGGGCCGAGGTGTGTATCCCTCGGCCCACCTGCCCTGCTAATAAAATAACAACCTCATTACAGAGGTTGTTATTTTATAAAACCTGGTGGAGGTCTGGCGCCGCTACTCGAACCGCCCGGAACTCCTGAAACCGCTGGTCAGCGCCCTTTCGAAGATTCACAACGACGTCCCAGACGACGCCCACGCCAGTCAGACGGTCGCCACCGCGCGACCGGACGCCCGGCCGACCCGGCTGGCGGATCGCCTTTCAGCGGCCGACGTTCAGCGCCTCATCGAGGAGTACCAGACAGCCACGGCACCTCAGCTCGCCAAGAAGTACGGCATCGGGCTGACGTCAGTGAAGAAATTGCTGTGCCAAAGCGGCGCACGGAAGCGCCAACAGTAGGCTTAGCTTAAGTCTTTAATAGATTCTTCAAGACGGCGCCTCAAGTCGGCTAGTGCAACAAGCTTCAGGTAACGTTGTTCCTTTAAATATTCTTTATCAGAGCTAGCCTGCTCTTGAGTTATTTTATCGCCATTGGGACCAACAGGGTTTTCTTTATTTATTCCAAGCCACCAAGTTTCTATTGACCTTGCATCGGCCACAAACATCCCAGTGTCAGTAACTAGACCAATGAGCTTCTCTTACAGTTCGGCGTCCTGGAGAACATAAAATTTCACACGTAGTTGCTCGAGATTGCCAACTCCTTTTTCGAGAGTAGTAAGCCATCGAATCGGATAGTATCTTTGCGCATCAATAGTAGCAGAAATCTGCTTCAAAGTATCGAGACTAGCCTCAAGCTCTAGGCGAAGAGAAAGCTTTAAATTAGTTTGTTGCTCCGCCGCGGTTTGACGTGTTTTAATCCGTTCAGCTACAAGGCTGCCAAAAAAAGTCATAACGGAACCGATGATGGCGCCCAGCAAGCCGGAAACCAGATTAGATAACACGCTATTCATATATAATGAAATATTACCTAAATAGCCTCAAAAGGCAAGCATTAGCGCTTATCTTCTGAAATCTGAGGCGGACATGAGCCGTTAGATTCAGCCTGCAATTGACGCCCGAGTTTCATCACTAAGCCGACCACCTCTTCAACCGTGATATCTTTTCGTGGCTCGCCGTAGGCCACTACTCTTCGTTCGCCACTTTTGCGAACATACTTACGGGGCTGGTGAGATTTCTTTCTTTGTTTCTTGCGCGGCATAGATGCCTGTAGTTTACCCCCCCCCCGCTTTTTTGCAACACACCTGGATTTTATTACTCGAACCAAAATACTACTGACATATGAAAATGGTTATGATTGTCAATATGGTGGAGTATGGCGGAGTCGAACCGCCGGCCTTCGCAATGCGAATGCGACGCTCTACCAAATGAGCTAATACCCCATACGCGACATTGTCGCAAAAATAAATTCATGGTGGGCGATTCAGGACTTGAACCTGAGACCTCGTCATTATCAGTGACGCGCTCTAACCAACTGAGCTAATCGCCCGTTACACTGGTGGAGCATATCGGAATCGAACCGATCACCTCTTCCATGCCATGGAAGCGCTCTACCAAATGAGCTAATGCCCCGTAAACGGGTTACGCCACGTTATTGTACCATGTGCTGGTCGGTTTGAGAAGGGTTAGCGAGCAAATCATGCATATAAAACGCCTCTGGTTCGCTACCATTAGTAAGCGTTAATCCATGCTCTACAGGAACATGGCGGTCTGTCGAATTGCTAATACATTGTCCGTCGCCCAGGTAAAAGCCAACGTGTCCGTGTTCTTCGACCGAAGGCCAGTAAATAACAGCCCCTGGTGTCGGCTGATCGACTTTACGCCACCCAGCTTCTTGCATTTTTTGTAATGTGGTAGCTACAGTCGCATGCGGGCTATTAATAAGACCACACATTGTCAGCGCTGTCGATACAAAATAGGCACACGACAGTTCGCCATTTTTGAGCGCATCAAACGTTTTGCCGCTGCGCACATCTGTTACAAAAATGTGCTGAAACATTGTTGAGTCGACTGCAGCACGCACAATATGCAATAGGTTTTGCTGGGTGTGTCGTAATAAATTCTTGTCAGGCATAATTATGGAGCTAGTGCGCGCCCACCCGGGTTCTTTTTGTTTTATAGAATTTTTGTGTTACGGATGACGCCAAGAACCCTTGAGCGCACTAACCTAATGTAACTATTGCACAAAAGCGCTTATGCTGCAATATGTGAATGGTGGCCACCAGGGCCACCATCGTCACGCGTACGTCAGGAACCAAACAAGCGCCGAACCGACCATGACCAATGTCCCCACCAAACATGCCGCAAATGGCACCGCCACGAAATTCTGAACAGCACGATGCCGGTAATTAAGCTGCGAATATCTCCGGTAGTACACTGCACCACAGATTAAGCCCATCATGCAGACGATGAACAAGACATAGCCTGTGTCATTTACAGAATCAAGAGCTACATGAGCGTTTGCACGCAGCGTCGCACAGTCAAAGGGCGCACCGGAACCAGTGACGAGTTCATAACAATCACGGGCCGTTTGGCTATCGTACCAATTCGTTGCGTACGAAACCAAACTATACAACAAGGTCATGCCAAGCCCAGTAGCCACATACACAATCACAAAACGCTGCCGTATTATATTGGCAAAGCGTTCCCACAGATGCGCAAAGTGCATGGCGTTCCTCTCAGTAGGCGTGCTACTTGTACTGTAGAGTAATTTAGTTAACTAATCAAGCTTGCGCAATTTGTACACTGCCGCTTTACGGCCGTTCACTAAAGTATGGTATTGGTTGGTAATTCTAAACCCACCTTCTTTTGCGACTTCATCTAAAAATGGTACGGCAGTAAGCATAACGACGGCCCCTTTTGCCCGCAATACACGGTGTATCTGAAAAAAAGCATGCAGATAAAGCTTGTGCAACTCCGAAGTGGGTTGATGAGTAAATTCGCCCCAAGGTGGATCCGTAATAACGCGATCAATACTACGCGTCGGAATATGGCCAAGCTGCCGCGCATCACCGTGCATTGCAATAAGTCGTGGGATAGATTTTAAATGTGGTAGCAAGTGTTCGTTTTGTTCAACAGCCAGCGCTTCTTTTACATGGAACCCCTGCAAAGCCTCGCGCACAACGGCGCCATAACCCGCAAATGGATCAAGTACGGTATCTTTTGCGTCGAGCCCCGCTACAAGACCTAAAATGTGCGCCAGTTCTGGGCGCAGTTCGCCCGTTTCGATGTGCCGTTGCTTAAAGCCGGCGCGCGGTAGCATTGCACCCCAAAACCATGTATTATCTTGCCGCTTTAAAAGGAGTAGTTCGTTTGCCGGCTGATGAGCAGTGAATGTCGAACCAGTTTGCTTGGCGATGTGCTCACGCAGCTCCTGCGGCACTATGTCCGGCTGTCCTTTAGTATTTACACGGACCAAAAAACTACCTACAAGCGCGGGCACAGGTAAAGCTGTAACATTGACGTCACCCGTACCACGCGACAAAAGTACATAGACATTATTTAAAAAACGCAGTTCGCTCAGCTGATTACCAGTCAGCGAGCTACTAAAAACGACGACACCATCGTAAAGCTCGCGTACCTGCAACTTACCATTAGCAAAAGTATTTAAACGCTTGCCAATGATTTCTTGGCAGCCGGTTATGAACGTCGCGAAATAGTCCACCATTGTCGCAATTCTCCTTTATGGGGCAAGACCCAAAATACAAGTGTTAGGGCCAAAAGCACGGCAAAGCCGCACATTACCGATGGAATACCCCTTATCGTCTGCGGGTTAATAATGTTGGCGGTGGTTGTCGGAATAATAAATGCACAATATCCAATGGCGAGACCCCACAATGCCTTACGGACATTCTGTTTTTTGCCTCGCACTAAACGTGCGCACAACAATACCGTAACAAAAAGCCAGCCATAATAATACAGCGAATAAAGCCACTCCGAACCTGGCGCCAACTGAAAAATAACATAATTCCCTTGGCAAACATGACCAGCCAACGAATTGCCAATGGTTAAAAAGAAAATAACAAACGCCGCACAACTAAGGTAGGCAGGCATAAGCAGTGGACGTTTTTTTGCGTCAGCTAACACATAGGCTAAATGCAGACCAAGCGGCGGTAATAGTGTAATCGCCACATACCCAATGCGGGACGCAACCATTGGATCCACCCAGGCAGCAGCGCAAACATTGAATTCTGCAGCTTGAAAAACTGCTAAAAAAATAAGTAGCGCAATGACTAAACGGCCAACGGCATTTACTTTATAGCGCAAGATGGTTAGGAGTGCAAGCCCAATTTCAATAAAAAATGTAGCCAGCATTACTGGCGGTGAAAAACAAAACATGCCCTTACAATATTTATGCATTAGCCAAAAACTCTGCCACCTTTTTAAGCGCTTGGGCACGATGACTAAAAGGTTGCCGTTCAGCTTCTGTCATTTCTGCAAAAGTTTGAGCGGCGCCACTTGGCACAAAGTTAAAATCAAAACCAAAACCACGCTCACCGCGACCTTGAGCGACGAGTGTCCCGCCAACCGATGCTTCAAATAGAGTGATTTCTTTGCCGTCGTAAATACCATACACAATTCGGACAGTCGCACGATCACTCCCCGTGCTTATAGCGATTTGAGCCAGTTTATTGTGGCCAAGACTCTGCAAAAACCATTTTACAAACGGACCAGGCAGTCCGTCTAGGCCGTCACATTCCAACGCAACATCTTCAACCATTACCGGCGAGCCAACAATGGCATATGCCTGTCTGACTTTATGGCGCACGACTTCGGCGACGTCGATTGACTGTATTTCGTCGACGTCCACTTTTTTGTGATCGACAGGGTGACCAAGCCACGCCGCAACTTGTGCCGCCTTGTGCTCGTTGCCAGTTATAAATGTCACCTTCACTGAGTTAAAACCTGTTCGTCAACTTCTTTAAAATCACCAATAACTTGGTCGATAACGGTGTCAGTGCGTAGCTTTGCTTCCCCGCCACTAAACCAAATTGATTCCCAGGCGCAGCGGGGGCCATTAGATTCATGCGTTGTTTTTATGCTTGGATCGACCTGCAAGGCTTGTAGGATTTCTTGCTTACTAGCATGGTAAAAGTCAACGTGGTCAAGGCCAACTGCATCTGTTGAGTTTGGGCGACGCATCATAAGTTTTACGACGTGAACGACACCGCCAATGCTCGCCTCTTTTAAATGCATACTGGCAACCCAGCGTTCGTTAAGCCAGGTTAATGCAATATGGTCACATAATGGTCGCAGCTGAGCAAATCGGGTATTAAAATCGGTAATATCAACTGTTTTCCAAGCAACCGCAGTTGGCTTGAGCTGATCGAAAAACTTACGATTGTGGCGTTGTGCCGCAAAATTGCGCCACTCGACAAAATATTTTTGAAACGCGTCGTTAAGCTCTTCAAACATTGTGATCCTCCAATAGATTTACTAATTTTTCTTCGTCAATAATTGCCGTACCGAGCTTTTCGGCTTTGTCGATTTTGCTTTGACCTGGGTTTTCGCCAACAACTAAATATGTGGTTGTTTTGCCAACTGAAGTTTGAAAAGTACCGCCCAGCGCCCGTATTTTTTCTGCTGCTGCTTCGCGGTCAATGCCAAGTGTGCCGCTTATGACAAAACTTTTGCCATCCAATGGGCCGCCAGTATGCATAACTTTTTGCGGCGCGACACCTGCGTTAGCGAATTTTGCAAGAAGCTGCTGATGTTCGGCGCTCCCAAACCAGGCAACAATGCTTTCAGCAACTACATCACCAACGCCTTCGACCTCCTGTAATTGCTCGATTGTCGCCGTGCGCAGAGCATCGAGCGAACCAAAATGATTCGCTAAGTCAACAGCAGTTTGCGCACCAACCTGACGAATGCCTAAACCGTAAATAAAATGGCTCAAGCTAGGATTTTTTTTAGCTTGAATAGCAGTAATTAACTTATTAGCCGAAATTTCGGCAAAGCGATCGAGCTGCAGCAGCTGGTCCTTAGTAAGCATATACAAATCTGCGGAATCTCGCACGAGCTTTGCGTCTAAAAGCGCAAGTACATTCTTTTCGCCAAGGCCATCAATATCGAGCGCAGCTTTACTTGCATAATGCTGAATCAAATTGTGTACTCGCGCCGGACAGGCGTTATTTGGACAGCGCCACACCGCTTCATCTTCGCGTAATTTTATAAGCTGCGTTCCACATTCTGGGCATTTTTTAGGCATAACAAACTGCAGTTCGTGGCCAGTACGCAACGTTTTAAGCGACTCCACAACTTCGGGAATGATGTCGCCTGCTTTTTGCACGATAACCGTATCGCCAACACGCACATCTTTGCGCTGCACTTCGCCTTCGTTATGTAGTGTCGCCATTTGCACGGTAGAACCAGCGACAACAACCGGTTCCAAAACAGCCACAGGCGTTGCCGCACCGGTCCGGCCGATGCTAATAAAAATATCTTTGACTTTAGTAGTTGCCTGCTCGGCTGGATACTTATAAGCAACCGCGCCGCGAGGTGCTTTGCCAACAATCCCTAAAAAGCCATACACGCGACGGTCATTCACTTTTATAACAAGCCCGTCTGTATTAAACGGCAGCTTTTGGCGTTTTTTGTCCCAAAGCTTAGCAAACTTCATGATTGCCCCAACGTCAGGCAACACATGCGCATCGCGATTTATCAAAAAACCGAGAGCATCAATGGTTTGATAAGCAAATTCGTTTGTTGGTAATTCCGCCGGGTCATCGCGCAACATATCCCAGGCACGAAAGTGCAATGGTCGGGAGGCCGCCAGCTTTGGATCGAGCTGACGAATTGTGCCAGCGGCTAAATTCCGCGGATTCGCAAACAGGGGTAAATCTTGTTTTTTGCGTTCCTTATTAAGTGCTTCAAAATCCTTTTTATACATAACAATTTCGCCGCGGATTTCGGTCCGACCATGCAGAAATTGTGCAGTTTGGGGTGACTGGCGTAATCGTAGCGGCACTGATTCTATAGTCCGCACATTGATTGTTACATCTTCGCCAACCGTGCCATTGCCACGCGTGACACCGCGGACTAACGAGCCATCTTCGTACACAAGCGAACACGCAAGGCCATCCATTTTTATATCGGCAAAATATTCAAGATGAGCGTCAGGCGCCAACTTTTTAATACGGGTCACCCAGGCCTGAACTTCATCCTGGTCAAAAACATCATTAAGGCTGAGCATTCGAACTGCATGAGCGACCGAAGTAAATTGAGGTAATGGCGCACCCGCGACACGTTGGGTTGGTGAATCAGGTGTAATAAGTCCAGGGAATTGCTGCTCGAGTTCTGCAAGCTCATGCTTAAGACCATCAGCAGCTGATTCGCTCATTATTGAATTATTATTAACGTGATATTCGTAGCGATATTCGTTAATAAGATCGCGCAATTTGACTATGCGAGCTTGGGCTTGCGTTTTGTTCATGGCAACATACTTTTATATGTTTTATAGACGAAAGTCACTGCATATACCATAGTGAAACCGTACAAGAATTGCACGGCGATCGGCACAAGTGGCAACCAATCAAAGCGCAGCCAACTATCGAGCAAAAGGACAGGCAAAAGCACTGCTGCCCATACCAAAAACAGTACAATACCCAAAGCAAACAGGCGGAATAATAGTTTCCAGCGCTGACCAATCACCAAATCACTTGCTGCTGACAGTGCTCGCCATGGATACATGCCCGGCAACGTTACAATAACAAGCGCCATAAGCGACCCAGCTAGCCAATACAATGACAAAAGGCATAAAAGTAAACCAGCGATGCACATTAGCATGCTTTCGACACCACCATGGAACCACACACCAGTCAATGTAAGTGCCGCGCCAATGACCCCCAGCGAACCAGGGACAAGCTGGAATGCAACCGCAATTGCCACAGCAATTGTTGGCACAATTGGACCTGCAGAATTGTAAAACGCATCACGCAAACTAGTCTTTTCACCGGCGAGCCGTCTGCGCAAAACCCACACTATTGCCAACCAAAAGATAAAAATCACAATACCGCCCAAAACATTTTGTACAGCAGTGACATTGGGGCTCAAAGCGCCAGTTACCGCCGCAGTAAAAAGCGTACCTAAGCTACCAAGTGCCGCCCAATTACCACTAAAAACATTTGACGCTGCCTTGCGGACATCCAAAAATGCCAGCTGCGAAACACCGCCGACGACCAAAAACATCACAACTGCGAACATAACAAGCATGACAATCAACAATCTTTTTTCGCGCCAAATAGTACCAAAACTACCCTTAATAAGCCGCCAAATGCCTGCCATAGGCTTACCGCGGTTATATTTATACGAAGGCGTCAACAAAAAACTGCGGTGCGGTCGGGTTGCTAAGTAGCGATCGGCTCTCACCTTGGCATCAGCCCAGTAACGCTGCAAAAACCCCTGTTTAGGTGGCTGTTTTTTTGTTGTTTTGGCTGTTTTTTTAGACTGTGGCATTTTACAGTTTTGTTCCTATAGTTTGCAAACGGGCAATGCGATCAGCAATTGGCGGATGTGTGCTAAAAAATTTTGCAAAGGAGCTGCCTTTTAATGGATTGGCAAAGAATAGATGCGCAGTAGAGGTATTTTGATGGCGCATTGTCGAACCGGTATGCTCAATTTTTTGCAACGCGCTTATAAGGCCTTGCGGGTAACGTGTTGTCAATGCGCTTGTGCTGTCGGCCAAATATTCGCGTTGACGAGACACAGCAAGTTGTACAAGTAGCGCAACAAACGGCGCTAAAATTGCGGCAACTAATCCCAAAATAACAAATGTCGGGTTGCGCTCTTCGCGGTCATTACCTCCCCACCACATCATGCGCAGCATCATATCAGCGATAAACCCAATGGCGCTGACTAGTCCAAACACAATCATCATGACGCGGATGTCATAATTTTGAACGTGACCGAGCTCGTGCGCCAAAACAGCTTGCAACTCGGTGTCATCCATAATATTTAGCAGCCCGCTCGTAACAGCAACCGCCGCATGATTCGGATCACGACCGGTGGCGAATGCATTTGGCGCCGAGTCATCCATAATGTAGACCCTGGGCATAGGCATACCGGTGGCGATGGTTAAGTTTTCGACCGCACGGTATAAGCGAGGGTTATCACTTTTTTGAACCTCGCGCGCACCATTAACGGCCAGGGCTAATTTTGCAGCCAAAAAATATTGAATGAATGCATACACGCCAGAAATCACCAATGCTAAGTACAAATAGCTGGTGTTGCCATACATATTGCTTAAAATCCAGCCCAATGCGCCAATTATGACCACAAAAATGGCCATAATGACAACAGTATTACGCTTGTTAGCGGCAATTGCCGAATACATTTTTACCCCTAACTAAAATTGCACATCAACTGGTTTTTCAACCGCAGCTTGGTCAGCGACTTCGTAAAATTCGCGCTTTTTAAAGCCAAACATGCCAGCAATGATGTTGCTTGGGAACGTGTCGAGTTTAATATTAAGATCGCGGGCAGCGCCATTGTAAAAACGACGGGAAGCCATAATCTTGTCTTCGGTGTCAGTAAGTTCTGTCTGCAATTGTTGGAAGTTTTCGCTGGCGCGGAGTTGTGGGTAGTTTTCGGCAACGGCAAACAGACTTTTAAGTGCGCCTTCAAATTGGTTTTCGGCTTTAGCGGTTTCGGCGACGCCTTGCGCATTGAGGGCGTTGGCGCGGGCTTCGGTTACTTTTTCGAAGACTTCTTTTTCGTGGGTTGCATAGCCTTTGACCGTGTTAACTAGGTTAGGAATCAGGTCAAGACGGCGTTTAAGCTGTACGGTAATATCGCTCCAGGCTTCATCAACACGTACGCGACTTTTAACGAGACCGTTGTAAATTGCAATGACAGCAATGACCACAACGACAATGACGGCCACGATTATCCAAGTAAGATCCATTACTACTCCTTATTAAACATTGCTTTTATCATAGCACATTGTATGTTTGCCGGCGACCCGTCCGACCGCCTTTGCAGGTAGTCAGACGGGTCGTCCGTCACTGAGGGGGCGTCAGGCACCCGAGCTTCGTCACAAATCGCACTGGACGTCCACGCAACTCGTGGACCTTGCACAGGCCATCGGTCCCGAAAACTATGCCAACCGCGTGCATCTGCCAATGCACATGCGGATCTTCTGCCATGACATACGGTTTCCGTACTTGGAACACCGGTGTACCACCAAGCATGTTACGAACGTCAGTGACTACGAGACCAGCATCAAGCCTATCGCTTATCTCACTCCACAGGCTTTTAATGTCCGCAGCGGATATTATTTCGGAATCGCATTCCTTGAATTCCCCGGTATCTGTCGGCTGTACGGATTGGACACAGAATCGATGATCCACATTAGCCCTTTTCGAATGACGACGGCTTTGAATGGCCGCAAAGAGTGATTTTAGCATAGGTATGTATCCTGAATAAATGAAAATTTGGTCTGTTCACCATTTGGCATTATTGAAACACGACAAGATGTGATACAGTAATTTTTATGGCACCGTGGCGGAGTGGTTACGCAATGGTCTGCAAAACCATGTACACCGGTTCAATTCCGGTCGGTGCCTCCAAAGTCGGCAACCGGGTACTTGGCTTCCGTGCAATTGGCCTTGATTTTATCAAACCATTGCAACGCACTATAATTTTACTAGTGCGAGCGGAACGGTGCCTCCAAATGTAGTGATATAATTATCACGTCCGCGGGCGAGTGGCGGAATTGGTATACGCGACGGACTTAAAATCCGTTGGTGGCAACACCTTGTGGGTTCAAGTCCCACCTCGCCCACCATGTAAAAATCAGTAGTCTTTTGGCTACTGATTTTTACATGGCGATAATTTTAGTGCTGTACGTTGGAGCGAGGTTGACCCGCTCCAACGGCTATCAGCAACAAGTCATGACTGCGGCGGGGGCGAGGGCGGTGGCTGCGCGCTGCTGCGAGCGCAACCCTCGCCTTCGCAAGTACCGCCTTCCCCAGTGCAGGCGCCGCCAAAAACAACACATTGGCCAGTTTGCGGCGTCAGATCGTACTTGTCGACGAGACCGCCCTGACCGCTGCCACTTCGGCCACCGCCACGTTCACTTTTTTTACGCTTGTCCTTTTTCCTCTTACTGCCCTTCGTCACGTTAATTTCTCGCCTTCTTGCGAATTCACGACCAAGTTGTAGCACGTACCTTCGGCCTTGCAGAGATCACTTGTGCAGACACCATTTGGCGCGTTAGTGCATGGACGGCCTTGCGGCCGGCTTGGGGTCTTCTGGCCAGGTTCGGTCATTGCATACCCTTTATCTTTGCGTCCAATTGGGCGAATTGTTTGGCAGTTGTTCGGTCAAAAGCACCTCCTGATTGCCGATAGCACATCAATAGTAGCTGCTCCGGCACATGTGCGCAAGTATTCAATAAACTTTTGTAATGCAAAAATCGGCGTTAGGGCGAGGATTGCTCCTCGCCCTAACGTCATTGCCAAAAATCAGCTAGGGTTGAGCCGTTTGCATGGTCCAGGCGCACAGGAACCACTGAGGTCTTTACACTCATATGGCCGCGAAGTCGTGGCGCACTGGTGTTTGATGGTTGGCGCACTGTCGTCGCCGACTGGCTCTTGATCAGATTGCTGGGCGCCTTGAGTCTTGAGCGCTGCTTTGGCGCGCCGAGCACCATGACCAGATCTACCGTGGCTTTTACTCATTGCCGACCGGATCCCTTAATCCTTCGGCGTTATTACGCATCACCATACAGCCAGCGCCTGGCGTCTGGCAGATTGCTGTTGTGCACGTTCCTACAAAAGGGTCGATACAAGGTACTCCTGCCGACTCTTGCGGCTGATCATTGGATTGCGCGTTGTCGCTCAAGAGTTTCCCCCTTTTTCATTTTGAACTGTCGGCGTCAGGCCAATCTTGAATATCTGTGGCCTTCAGGGTCGGTCCCACAACACGCGCGCAAAGTGCGGGGCATGACGCCTTGTTCAAGCAAAGCTGATCAGTTGGACCAGGCGCCTCGCACATTTTGGGCGAATGCTGTTGCGATTCTGCCATTATTTCCCCAAACTTTCGGCAACACCATCGTATCACCTTAGCGGTGTGTGTCAAATAGACTTTTGCAACGCTTGCGGCAAATCATATAAAGTCACGCCAAGCTTGGCTAAATCGGCCTCGGTCTCAGTCGAGCAAAGCGCTTTTAGACCCCACAAACTGTCTTCGCTTACCGCGAGCGGCAATCGCAATAGCGCAATTGTACGCATCATACCCAGCAGTAAGTAAAATGGCACAGGCACAAAGACGACCTTAATTTGCAGGTGATTGGCAAGGTTTTGGTAAAACGATCTATATGTGTAAACCGTAGGATGCGCAACGGTGAATACTCCAGTAGCTTTGCGCACAAGCGCTTGTTCAATAACACGCGCCAAGTCATGAACGCTAATAATTTGCAATGGCTGTTTGCCGCCGCCAACAAGTGGTACCATGTGTTTGCTTTTCATAAATTCGGACATTTGTTTGACGATGCCGCCATCGCCAATAATTAAACCAGCGCGCAAACTGACACCACCAGCGTCGGTAATTAGCTTTTCGATGGCAAGCTTTTGTTTGCCGTACACTGAAATCGCTTGGTCGTGCGCCGACATGCTCGACATAAAGACTATTTTTTTAACTTTGTTGTCTTTGGCGGCCTTAACTAACCGTTTGGCTGCAGTCAAATTTATGTCAAATGCATCTGTATGTTGGGAATCGTGTTTTAAGTAAGCGGTATGCACAATATACGTCACACCCTTAAACGCATCGCGGGCGATCGGCTTTGCCAAATCGTATTTTACATAACGTACATTTGGTTGGGGTGTAAACTTTGCCGGGTCGCGCACCAAACCGACCACCTGCCACCCTTTGCTGGCAAAATAATTTACAAGGATCGTACCGACAAAACCATTAGCACCGGTAATGGCAACGGTTGGCTGCTTAGTCATGTTTCAATGCTTTCTGCGCCGTTATGTGCGCGTTTGCCATCAGCGAAAAAGTTAGTCCGCGGGCTGGCAAATAGTTAAATCCTGAGCTATCGGCAATATATACATTTTTTGTGCCGTGCAGGCGACCATTTGGGTTAAGTGTGAGCGGCTTGTCTTGCTCACTAAACGGTACTGTGCCGGCGTAATGAATGCTTGCACCCATACCAGGGTCAACCCGCTTTATGGGGTAAATACCCAATTTGTGCGCAATCTTAACAAACTTACGTTCACGTTCATTAATAACAGCTTTTTGTTCGTCGGACAACTCAAACGTAACATTTAATTTGTCTTTTGTTGGCGACGTTGCGCTGGCAAGCTGCACAAATTTACTTGTGCTAGTGTGATCAGGGTGATGCACGCCCATAATTACCATACCTGGCGCAAAATATTGTAGTAACGTACGGGCGTCGACTATGTTCAAAAATGGTACTTGGCGAATAAGCCTAAACAGCAGCAGCGATTGATAGCTGTACAAAGACGCTACCGAGATATCAAAGTTGCTATGGCTTTCGTCTAAGAATAGGGACAATTGCGCGAGCCCAAGCTTTTTATCTTCGGTCCCTGTGCCCATCATTGATGGCTGTAAACAGGGAATAAAAGTATACGGATTACACAGTAGTGGCAATCGCGCATTAGGCTTGTCATGCGACCGCAGCACAATGCGTGCCGTACTAATAGCACCCGAACCAAGCACCAGCGTGTGACAGCGTAATACGACCGGTTCGTTGTTTGGTATGGTCAGACAGTGGACTTCGACGTAGTCGCGTTTTTCGACAAACTTTACAACCAAATGTCCGCCGATGTACGTAAAGTTGCGCTTCTTTTTTAATTGGTCAACAGTCATCCATGGACGCCACGCGCTTTGTTCGTGGTCAGTGTAATAATCCATGTCGTGGTAGCTGTACTTTTTGCGCTTGCCTAAATCTTTGGTCAGTAGCGCCAGTGGTGTGCGGCCTAAATAAAAGCCTTTGCTATGGTAATATTCGCGATTTTCTTGGTAAATTTTGTAAATTTGTGCATGATTGCGGTCCATTTTTGGTGAGCGCTGGTAATTTTTAAGATGCACCATGGTGTACCTTGCGGCATCGTCTTTTGTAGCGCTAATGCCAATGCGCTTGCTTACTGTTTCGTAAGCATCGGGCATATTGGCAGAGTCGAGACCTGCAACTTTAATGTCTTCGTCCGAAAATTCCCAACACTGCAATCCCCAGCCAATGCCAAGGCCACCGTAACCAAGGCTTTCGAGGGGTGAAAAATCGCTCGAATTAAGCGGCATATACTTGTCGACCGAATCAATCATGTGTTGCCGCGGCGGCGTAATTTGTGCGCCTTTGCCAATGTCACCCCACACCACGCCCTGGCCTTTGTCGCCGATAAAGTAGCGATGCTGGTCGGCTTCATTTTGACGGATGTCGATAAAATTTTTAATCGGAACAAGCTTTTTATAGTCAGGATTAGTAAAACCAACGTCCAGCATGGTGACAGTGGCGCCGGATTCTACCAACGTTTGCGCAGCCATTGCACCAGAACAACCCGACCCAACAACTAAATAATCGGCAACGGGAACGTTTTTCATTTTGCAACTGCCTTTACGAGCACCACCCCGGCTGCGGTTTTAGCCAAACCTGCGATACCTGTTACGGCAATTGTTCCCAAATACCAAAAACTATGCGGTTGCGATAAGAATTTTTTGTGATAATGCGGTGTGCTTTCTAAAATTGAAAACATAAGATGAATACGACGACGCACTTCTGAACCACTATTTAGCAAGTTCAGGCCCGCATCAACGAGACCAATCGCGCGCGGATGTTCATGCACATAATCGAGTAGACGAGCGTCAGCGGCATTTATTTTTTGTGGATTAGTCGTGATGGCGTGGATGTACAGATTGCAGGCAGCATCATGCGGAGTTTCACCAAGCAAATAGCGGCCAAAAATGCGTGCTTCGTGCAATAAAACGTCGTCTTTCATTTGGTAGCAGACCACTCCTTTTATAATCAGTTTAGTATACCATAGGTTCGTTTAGCGCAATGGCAAAACAATAGCCAAAAACAAGTTGTGATGATACTATTTTACTAGTAATATGGCAGAAGATAAATTATTAACTAGCGAAAGCAACGCCACAAAAGCGTCGTTGTTTCACCGTCTTTTTATACACGAAACCGACCACGCCGGTGTCCAATTTTTGCGCTACGGCGTTGTGGCTGGCATTGCGTTTGTTGCCGACTATGGCGGCCTGTATATTTTTACTAATAAGCTGCACTTTTTTTATTTGCTGTCGACAACGCTGTCGTTTACTATTTCGGCCGCGATTAATTACGTATTAAGCGTGGGCTGGGCATTTGGCAGTCGTGTCAGTCGCCAGCGCCACGTCGAAATTATTCTATTTTTTATTATTTGCGCGGTGGCGCTCGGCTTAAACGATTTGTTTATGTGGGTCTTTACGTCGCTTATTGGTATTTACTACCTGTGGTCAAAATTGTTGACCGTTGCTATTGTATTCTTTTGGAGTTTCGGCGCACGGCGGTTTTTATTTAATTCAAAATTGTTTCAGCGTTTTTTTAAAACCAGCGTTGTTACGAATTAGGCACATAAAACCGCAGCACAGCCACCCAGGCCATAACAATTATCAGAACAATCGAACTGTACAAGCAGCGCTTGCCTAAGGTCGCAAACCGCTGCTGTTTTAATGTTTGCTTGCCGAAAAGCGCAACAATGGCAAGAACTGGCACTACCGGAATGAGATATCTCCCCTGTAAACCAGTCACGTAAGTATCTTTAACGTTATTGCAAAATAGATACATAAACGTAGCGGTTACACAAAAGACAGTTGCGACTATAGCAACTGCTAGCCATTTAAGCCAGTGCGTAGACCGGAGTTTTTCTGATTGGGTAGTTAGGTAAAACGCGAATGCCACATTTACAAACCCAGCCACAATGGCAATCATTGGCAGCGCGGTATCAGCCCAGCCAATAATACCAATAAACGAAAATACTGCGAAGTCAAAATAATGACCAAACAACGTACCCAATAACACCTGCCCGTACGCTAAAGGTTGATGAATAATGTAGCTCATCTGCGCAGCGATATTCGACATTGGATATGCCTGTTGGTAGCCAAATGTAACAATATCTTTTACAAGCATATTCCAGCCCGCCGCCAGAGCACACGTCGCTACAATGCAGGTAACAATAATCGCGACTGCCTTACGTTTGGCGATAAACGTATTACGCAGGAGCGCCAAAAGTACAAAAGCAAGTGGCGCCAACGACGGCTTTACTAGCCCGAGCACCATAAAAATAGCTAACAAAAATACGATTTCACGACGCGACATGTCAGCGTCCCTAAAAGCAAATCTAAGCGTCGCAGCAGTCACTAAAAAGGCAAAACCAATTGCCATTGTGTCAGCCGTGACTATTGGCAATTGGGCGGCTACCATTGGCAAAAGCGCAATGACCGCAAAAAATAGTTTGCCGAAAGGCATGAGTCGCACTGCCCAGGCAATGAGCGCCGCGCCGACAAGCAGACCAACAAAACGTGCAATATAAAACGCCACAATTGGCCGATCGCTTATTATTTTACCGATCCAAATACCTACAACTTGCGGCGCATAAGCAACTGGCGAATACGCTGCTGTGTTGCCAAACGACGCCGCTTTTGTATCTGTTCCATTAGTATAATGTGCAAGTTTTTTAAAGATTGGCCACGACATTTTATGGTCGATGTGTTGGGGAATATCACCAAACGCGGCCTGCGTAAAATCAACGACGCCGCGTGGCAATGTGCCGCCAACACTGCGGTCATAACTTTTTAGCTGCGTCGAAATGCCACCCTTGCTTGGGCCCACATAATCTGACAACATATTGCCACTGGCAATTTGGTACGCTCGCAAAAAATGGTTCGATTCATCGGCACCTTGCATAGGCGGAATGATTACCAAAAACAATAGTCCAAACAGTAGTAATGTTGCAGCAACAAACCATTCAATGTGCTGCACCGGATTTTTAATGACAGTTTTAAACATAAGCCTAGTATACTCCAAAGTATTTGCTAGTTTTGTATAATAAAGATGAAGCTGCTTATGCTTCTCCACAATATAACAAAAGGAGGATTATAATGAGCAATATTACGCGCTGGGATCCATTTAGCGAAATGAGCACTTTGCAGCGGCACTTTTTTGGCGACGATATTATGTCGCATTTTAAAGGTGTCAGTATTCCAACCACAGACGTGTACACAAAAAATAATGAGCTCATTGTTGAGGCGCACCTACCAAACTTCGAGCAAAAAGACGTCGATATTCAGGTAGAAGACGGCGCGCTGGTTATTAGCGCCGCTCGCCACGAAAAAGAAGAAGACAAAAACAAGCAATACGTTGTGCGCGAAAGTGCCAGCAGTTTTTACCGCCGTGTTGCCTTGCCGGAACGCGCCAACGCTGATAAAGTGAGCGCGCATTTAGAAGACGGCGTACTAAAAGTGACTGTGCCGCTCACACCTCTCAAGGAACCTAAAAAGGTTTCGATTACTACTAAAAAGAAATAAATTAAAGAAGTATCACCGGGACCTCCGCACTGCAATGTGCGGAGGTCCCGGCTTGGCGCTACAGCCCGGCGTACAACGGCTGACCGAAGGTGTCAGTCAGGAACGCGGACTGTTTTGCTGTCCGCACCACGCCCGGGAATGGCGTGTACGGGTTGGTGCTGGGTTGCCATGGTGTGAATTCGCCGGGGCAGATTTGAGCGTAGTTGCCAAGAGGGTCGACGATGTTCTGCTTGGCGCCATTGACACGACCCTGGTACAACTGGAAATGCAGCTGGGGCGGGTCCCAGCTCGGGTACTTCACACGATCGCGCGGCGTGATCTGACCGGTGACAACGTTGAAGTTGTCCTTCCAGTCCAGGCCGATACCAGTGTCGCCCTGGTATCCGATGACCTGACCAGCCTTAACCGGCACGCCCGTGTTCCACAGTGTGTCGTCGTCCTGGACCAGCGGTGCTGGGAACCAGTCCGGATGCTGGGGATCGTTCGGATCGTTGACTGCGGTCGGCGCCAGGTACGGGATACCCGGCGCCACACCAGACAGGTGGATGTACTGCGTCACCCACCCACGGTCGCCACCCGGCACATCCTTGGCGTGCCGAATTTCGACAACAAGGCCAGCACCCCAACCCACCTGGTGGGTCTTGCCGGAGCTGTCGATCCAACTACCAGAGATGTACTGGTAGGAGTAGTACGCCCTGCCGTCGGCAGCAGCCAACACTGGCAAACCGTAGCCGTGGTCGGATTGACGAACGAACTCGAAATCGTTGGCGCCGTGCAGGTCGCCGTTGGTTTCGTCGTCGATCGCCAACTCGTCGGGTGACGTGATCCAGCCTTCGCTGTCCCACAGCGACGCCACACCATCGCGCTGCCTGAACGGCAGTTTGAGAAACGGCTTGGGCATCGTGCCCTGCGGCGGCGAATCCACCAAGCAGGACTGAACCGCTTGATTCTGCTGCGTGGCAGCAACACTGCTGGCCGGCACAACAACGGCGCCAGTCAACACCATTACTGCTGTCACCGCAGTCACTACGACGCGTCGTAACAGACGCATGCGTGCTCCTCTCGGTATGCGCATTGTGCGCCTTACTAGTATAAATAATTTTCGTGATTTGCCTAGATAAGCCCCTCGTGAGTCTCTTTCGTATAAATAATGAAACTTTTTTGGCTGCCCCACGTATAGTAAGTGCAATGGATGAAATAACCACAATCCAGTCGGTTCTGGCCGGCGATATAAATAAGTACGAACGGCTGGTCAGCCGCTACCACGTTGGGCTCATTATTTACTGCGAGCGCCTGGTTGGCGACCGCGACGCAGCCGAAGACATAGCGCAAGAAGCGTTTATAAAAGCGTTCGAGCACCTACAAAATTTCGACAGCAAAAAATCACGTTTTAGCACCTGGCTATACCGCATTGCCACAAACAAAGCGGTTGATTATTTACGCCAACAAAAGCGCCGCGTGCCAACCGAAGACATTGAGCTGGTTGCCGAAACCGCAACCCCAGACTACGCCGCTCAAGATGAACACAAGCGTTTGCGGACCGCCGTCACTAAACTCGAACCACCCACTCATCGCCAAGCTATTGAAGCATATTATTGGCGCGGCAAAAGTTACCAAGCAATTGCCGAAGAATGTAACGTCCCTGTTAATACCGTGCGCACCTGGTTGCGCCGGGCGAAACAACAATTAAGGAGCGATTTGCAATGAACGATATTCGTTTTGAATCCCAGCTGGTCGCTGCCACCGACCGTCGCAGCGACGACACAAACAATTTTGTAAAGAATACTATGCAAAAAATCCGCGCCACGCAACAACCTAAAAAAAGCTTTCGGCATTGGCTTGCCAGTCGCCCATTCGCACAACGACTTGCCTTTGGCGCAATTGCCGCTGCCGTCGTCAGTATTGTTAGCTTTACAAGTTACGCATACGCCGTTGGCAGTAATCCTGTCGACCTTATAAAACGCTGGGTCGAAGGCGATAAAGTTAAGGTAGAATATCAAGGCCGCACCTTTGAATACGGCAAATCGCGCAATTACAGCGACGCAGCCGTAACAGCTTTGGCCGAAGCAAATACAGTGCAAGCCCTAGATTCCCGCGCCGAAAACGACATGTACGTACCTAAAAACGGCGTCGAATATGTCACCCCACCCGCCGACGAAACCGCTAACGGTGCCAGCTACGTCTACCCGTACTTCGCCACAATTACAAGCGTCGATGCAACAACGGTCACCCTTCATAAAGATTATTTGTGGGGCGATAAAATGAACCCATCGCACGATTTAGACGAAACAATAACCGTCCCGCTCGCCGCCTTCCACGCATTTGTAAAAGGCGAACCCGCCCAAGCCGCAGCCGCCCAAGACCAACTGGCAATGGTGTACACAAACACCTACATTCGCCACGTTATTGGCACTGAGCAGGTCGACCACGAAACTAATTACTTTGGCTTTGTTGTCACCCACAAGCTCGACGATTTTAAGCAAGTCGCAGGCAAGGGCGTGACATCTGCCGGCAAAGACGAGGTCATTTTTGAACCAAATTGGGGCGGCCTCAGCTACATTTGCAGCAACAATGGCGCAGATACCTGCGATGTACGCACCTTTTCGCAAAAAGGGAACCAAGGCTTATTTACCAGCAATATTGGACCAAGCACATATAACCCACATTCAATCCGTTACGGCGAAGAAATACCAACTGGCGGCAGTCAACCCAAAGGCATAATCAGCCGCAGTGTCGTGGGGGCAATTACCGCGATTACTGACAGCCAACTGACCGTCAAAACGTCGTCAGGTGCGCTATGGAATTTTGCCTACACCGCCGCTGACCGCGCTGCATTCGCCAAACATTTTAATCCGCTCAAAGTTGGTGATCATTTAGAAAGCATGGTGTTGGAATCTATTTACAACTTAGATAATCGCACCATCGACGCCGCGCATATTATGAGTTTAGAACGTTACTAGCGCATCTACTAAAAGCAGAAGGCCGGCGGTGGCGAGTGCATGACTCGCTACCGCCGGCGCAACCGGTTCTACTTGTATCAGCGTTCCATGACGGCAACGCCGAGTTTGGGCGTGTAGACATCGCCGGTGTTGTCGACACCGAGGGCGCCGGCGACGAAGGTCATCTTCCGGTCGCGGCCACCCAGCTCCCATGTGAAGGGAACGGCCGACAGCAGCGATGGAATGTCGTTGGTCTTCAACGCATTCCAGGAGCTGTCGACCTGGCGGCGCCAGTCGAAGCCTTCGCGCGCGACGAGGCCGTGCGGGGTCTGCCTGAACGCCAGCAAGGCGGTCAGCCAGCCAGTCACCTTTTCGCCGCCCGAGCCGGACCTGAGCTTGTAGATCGACGACCAGAACTCGTTGTTGGGCGTCATGCCTTCGGCGGTGTCGCTGATCTCAAGCAGCACCGGCAGCAGATCGTCGAAATACAGCCGCAGGTCACCAAAATGCTGACTGAGGGCCGAAGCCCGCTCGTAAAGCTTACGCCAATCGCTTGGCGCACCCTCCAGCCTAACGAGCGGGATATGACACAAGGTCTGGACCGAGTAGTCGTAGTACGGGCTGGCAGCGTCCATGAACGACACCAGCGACGCCACGCGCTCGAGCTGCGTCGTCGTACTGAAGTCCGGCATGAACAGCGACATGACTTCGTTGCCAACAAATACCAGCAGCGGTTCCTCGAACTTGTTGAGCACTCGCAGCCAGTTGTTGTCAGCCAAGTCGTCCCGCACCCTGAGGGGGGTCTTCTGGCCCACAAAAGGAGTAAAAAGATGTCCGTACTTGCCCGCGTTCAGCTTGATGTGCGTGGCCACCTGGTTGACAATAGTCTGCCAGATGGTGTCCGGGCTCAACCCGAACGCCTGGTGCGTGGCGAAACACGCGTGTGCCGTCTGCACCAGCAGGCCGGTCGTCGGCACCGGGTACGCCTTGTCGTGCGACTCGCGGTAACCGAGGCCGTTGTCGACAGCATCCGGCAGACTGAACCCCTTGTGGCTGAGGTACAGCACCTTGCCCTTCCCGACCGTGCCCGCAAGGAACGTGTCCGTGGCGAAATCGACGACACGGGTGTCGGGTTCGCGCCGCAACCTTAACGAGTTGCCGGCGCGATGGACCGGAATGTCGACAGCAAAACGAGTGTCAGAAGACACGCTTCCTCCGTTTGCCTAGAACCGATCAGAATAGCCAAAAAGGCTGACGTATATCATACTATATACGCCAAGAATATCAAAATAATACGACACGGTCTAACAGATGTCAGACGTTACTTGGTTTACCCGACCGTCCCAGTTTTAACTTCGCCTGCCCGGCTGTAGTTAGCAAAAATCACTCCATTGGATGTCACTAAACTTTCGGTCATAGTAAACGCGGCTGGCATAGTACCTTCAGCGAAAAGGCGCTTGCCAGTGCCGAGGACAATAGGGAAAGTCATAAGCCACATTTCGTCTACCAAATCGTTTTTAAAAAGCGTTTGAGCGAGGTTGCCGCTACCGATTACTTTTAATATTGATCCGTCGCCGCTCTTAAGCTCTTTAATGTGCGTGACAATATCGTCGCCGGTAATAAGCTCGGAATTTTGCCACGTAAGTTCCATGGGCTCGTCGCAAACCACGTATTTTGTAACGTCGTTAATACCAGGCCACATGTCAGCGTGATCGGGCCAGTAGTCGGCAAAGATTTCGTAAGTTTTTTTGCCCAACAAAAGGTCAGTCGGAGCCATGTGTTTTTGCATGAACTCACCAGCTTCGTCATCGGCCTGGCTAAAGTAAGGTGCCGTCCAGCCACCATATTTAAAGCTATTTGATGCGTCTTCTTCAGGCCCACCAGGCGCCTGCATGATACCGTCTAAAGTGATAAATTCTTGGAGGACTATTTTTCTCATGCTTTTATCGTAACAGACTTAAAAGGTAATACCTATGGTCACTGCCTGAAGGTTCAAGTCTTATATTTGAACATTCAGGTAGTGCCACCGCGACCGAAGCCGCGGTGGTGCCAGGTGTCCGCCTGGTCGGTGTCGTCAGTTGCCCGTGACGAACGGTCGGGTGTGTTGTTCAGAGCCGCGTGTGCAGGGTGCCCGGCGCGGGCTGGCTGGCGAGGCGCTTGTCGAGCAGCTCGACCAGCTCCGCCACCGGCATCATCCGGATGCGGTGGTTCAGATCGCTGTCCGTGCGACCCATGCTCCAGTTGGGGACCAACAGGTCACTGTTGGGGTTCAGGAGCTCGGGCGCCTGCAACAGCACCGCCCTGAGGTCCTCGACCAACGCCGGGTGCTCCACCAGCATCGCGATGACGCTCACACCCTGGTAGGCGTGGACCATGTTGTACACGTACCCCTTGACGATAGTCGCCCAGAAGTACACCCGGCCCAGGATCTCGCCGACCTGCGCCGAATCGGCGTCGGCGGATCTGGACTCCTGGTAGTCGGCGATGTCACGCTTGAGCGCCCCGACGAACGCCTTGAGGACGTACACGGGCTGGCTCTCGCGGTAGCCGAAGCTGCCGCCCACGAGCCGATCGCCGTAGAGCGTCGCCCCGACGGCGAACGGACCGCCCAGCCACTGGACGGCAAGGTGGTGCTCGATGACGTGGCGCGGGTCGTGAGCCAGCCGGTCCAGGAAGTCTTCGGCCTCCGGCGAGAACCTCTCCCACAACCGGTTGAGACCGGCGGCGTAGAAGTTCAGCGCCTGGTCGCGAAGCGTCAGCGTTTCGGACGTCTCGTCGTCGTACACTTGCGGCAACGCAGGGACCGGCTTGAGCTCCTGGCCCGCGCACAGCGTGGTGAGGTGCTCCCAAACCAGCCCCGCGTTGGCCAAGGGCTGCGTGAGCCAACCCGAGTCGTTCTCGAAGTCGGGCATCACGCTCGGCGCGATGTTGTAGTGCGTCTGCACCAGCCGCCACAGGTCGGCGGCCGTGATGGCGCCTTCCTTCAGCAGGCTCGCGATCGCCGCGATCTCGAGCTGCATCCACACCACCATATACTGCTGCGCAGCCAGGTCGTGGATCCGCTCGAACAGCCTCTCGTGGTCCTCCGGCCGATGCAGCGCATCGGTGCCGACGACCTCCAAGAAAGACTGCTCCGTCGTGTTCGACATCTCAGTACCGCCAATCTGCGGTTGAAGTTGAAACAACTAGCGTATTATAACATCTTATTGTAAAGCTATCAACTTTAATTATAAATAACCGTATTGCTATGCTTTACTTTTTGCCTTTGGGTAGCGGGATCAACAAACGAGTCCAACGTTTTATGCTTGAAGTGATATCTAGTTCATTAAAAGCAAACACCCAACCGACCTCAGTCGGCGGGATGCCTGCTGTGAAGTCGGTGGGGTCATATATTCCGCGCCGTAGTAGATCGGAGGACCAGTCGGTAGATTCCTAGGACTTGGCCAGAATGGCTTCAAGGAACCACCGGGTGCCGAAGTTGGTGACACCGCGTTCGGGCGTCGAAACGCCAGTCTTTCGCCATTCGTCGGCCTTGACCGTGTAGGCGACCTGGCGGGCGAGATCGGCGACCTTGGACCAATTGGGATTCTCCTTGCCCAGCTCGTCGAGGTAGACGACGAGCGCAGCGTGGAAGGCACGATAGGTGGGAACCGCCAGCGGATCGAGGGTTCGGGTGATGGTTTCTGGCGCATCGTCGGCGCTGTACCACATGGGGTTGAGCTGGACGGCGGCACGCTCGCCGAGCTTCTCGATGAGTTCGATGAACACCTCAAATTCCTTCGCTCTGGTCTCGAGGCAGTCGATTTCGCTGCAATGGCGCTGAGAGCGTGCCAGTAGCCTGTCAATGTTGCGGGGGCCGTAGTCGAACATCCATCGGAGGCCGGCACCGTTGATCTCGCACATGAAGGTGTTCAAGGCGATCCGGGCGTTGATGCGGTCTTCGTCGCTGAACATCCTGCGGTTCTGCTCGTAGGTCTCGCGAATAATCTCGTCAATGGGACGCATCGGAGCTCCAATCAAAGTACCGTACGTATTATTACTAAAGCATATTATGCGCTACTATACAAATTTAGCACGGAGCGCTTTAACAAATGCAAACAAATAGAAAGTGCCCGGCCTGGAACGCTTTATAATAATCTCATGGTGCACTTGATGCACTTTGTTCCGAACACCTTTTGGGGTGGCTGGATTCAGCAGCTAAAGAAGTTTGATTATTCCAAGCAATGCGTCTTGCTTGCGCATGGAGTCATGAAACACAAACCCATCCCGTTTTTTATCCGCCCGGCCTTTGTATTGATGGACGACAGCCTTAAGCTTGGTCGCATCGTAAATGATCAGAATATCAATGCGCACCGCTTTGCCATGAATGCCTAGTGCACTGTAGTAAAAACCATACATTACGTCCTTGAAGAGCTGCATGTGTGGACCGACCTTGCGACGGAAACCAAATAGGTCAATATGTTTGCCCTGAACATTTTCGTAGCGGTCGCCAGTACGGCTTGGATCGTAGCGGTCAGTGCCGTTACGTTGTATAATCTCTGCCAACTCATCAATGGTTTTGCCAGGATGTTCGCTGGAACCGACGCCACGAGCAACAATTGTATGGCCCATAAAATGTTTACGGAGTTCGTCATCTACGATTTTACCGACGGATTTGTAGTCGGGTTCGGAGGTAATTTTGTATTCCGGAAGGCGGACAGCATACATAGGAGTTTTGCCGATCATTACGATAGCCCTTCCCTTACCAGATAGCGATTATGCAGCGTTCCTTTGCCTATCTTCTGCGATTCAAGCAACTCCAGGTTGAGCCTAGCGGCGTGGTTGCCAAAAAGCCGCGTACCGCTACCGAGCGCAACTGCTTCTACGTCCAAAATTATTTCATCGAAAGCGTTGAGTTCGGCTAGACAGCCATTTAGATCGCCGCCACCGATAACACCTAAGCGTTCGACTTGCGGCAGGTCGGCTTTTGTTTTTATGCTCAATTTGCCGAAGGTACCGGTGTCGAATGCTTCATTATCGGTTGCCACTCTATATTCCGGCCCATCTACGAACTCATTGTGGTCACGCATAATCTCGTAGGTACGGCGACCAAGTAACACGACGTCGCAACTTTTGACGAACTTGCGGAAAGCATCCCACGATTCGTCGCTCCAAGGTGTTTCGTCGTTTGGTCCGGCGATGAAACCATCGGCAGAGATGGCCATGTAGAGTGTAGTTGTCATGGTTCAATAATACCTTACAAGCTTGCCAGTGTTGGAAATTTGTCCTGTCAGCACAAAAACAGACCAGATAGTCCAACACTATTCTGATCTGTTTTATATGGGATTATTTCAATTGGTGCGGCTAGTGGATAGTAGGTGGAACCACATCTACGTAAGCTTGATAGTGATGCATGCTAAGCTAGATAAATTTGGCCTTAGATACTGTGGCAGAGAAATTGTTATACTGGAGGAATTATGACTCAATTAAATGACGAAATTTGGCGCGAGCTGAAGGATTTTGCCGAGAAGGCATCTGGTGAAAGAAAAACGCAGGTAGCGGCTTGTTTAATTTTCCCTAATGGACGAAGAGTCTTCGGCGCTAATCGCTTGAGTGATAATCATGGCCTAACCGAGCAAGAAATTGCCGATCGAGTCCGGCCAAAGTTTTATGACGCAATGAAGTGCGGCGAACCCGATGCGATTGACAAAGCAATCGAGTTGGGCTTGGATCTCGCCAACGCAAAGTTATATACATTAATGCTTCCGTGCCCTCGTTGTGCCGACAAGATTGCCAAGACTAAGCTTAAATACATTGTAGCAATGACACATCGGACAAAACACAACGGCAAGTTTGATAACCCTTTAGAATACACGCAAAAAGTCTTCGACGATGCCAATATAAAATATGACATTGGTGAGCCTGACGACCGGTAAAGTAATGCATCCACAGAGGACTCTAACCAGTGCAACAGATACAAACCTCGGATCAAAACAAAAAGACCTCGCGAGAACGAAGTCTTCTTATCTGTAATAATGTCATGGTGCGGGTAACGAGACTCTAACTCGTGGCCTCTGCCTTGGCAAGGCAGCGCTCTAACAACTGAGCTATACCCGCATGGGTAACGTATTGTATTTTACTGAAACGCAATGAGTTTTACAAGGGTTAAATGGCACTTCGCCGTCCGCGCGCTGGGAGAGTGCGCGGACGGCGAGTACATCACTGGCAGTTGTGCGGCTCGTGGGACACGGGTCTACTGACGCCCCTGGCGAGGCGAACGCTGTAGTCGCCTTGGTTCCGAATGATTCGGCACACTGGCACCACCTTGGCTGCCACTTCGATGCCGAGTACCAACGGATGGTCGATGCTCTTACGAGACATAGTCAGAACAGGATTGGGCTCATCAGCGCTCCCAGATGGCAGCGGCTTGATGTGGTCGGTCATGTCGACTAGGTTCTCGTACGGCCAACCGCGGTCGACTGTAAAGAATGGCTTGACTTGCAGATCACCTCTTGGCGTTCCGTCGTTGCCGTCGGATACTTTGAGGCCCACGAACGCACTGCGCGCATCGGCATTGAGCGGGCCCAGACACAAAAAGTCGGTGCCGAGCCGTACCGTCGCGCCTTCTACTGGCGAGTTTGCGTTGCTTCTGCGATCACCGAATCTTCTGTCGACGCTCGGCAGCATCAAGCGTCGATGGCCGCAGCGGCACAGCGGTTCGCTGAATTTTGTCAACTCGCGGTAGCCATCTTCGCTGGACACTCCCGTTGGCACGGGCACGAAAACGGCGTAACGCAGCATGCCCATCGCTGCCAAACCTCCCCAATATTGTTGTTCGGTGGGGCTGGCGAAGTCGATATACACTGTGGTTTTGGCCACAGTAACCCTCCTATGATGTACGAAAACGCACCACTGATTTGTGGCGCGATTAAATAATAATACCATAAAACCACCAATAATTAAATAGTAGTTATTGACGTCCACCCCAAGAAAGCTTATAATTTTTGAGATCCGCATTTTGCGGTTTACGCTCCGTACGAATGGAGACCAATGCCCGCGACCACCAAGTGGCGTTCCAGCGGCAAAAAGCTGGCGCCCCCGGACCTCAAGCTATGTTTCAAGCGACTGACTGCGTTACAACGGCTCACCTGGCCGACTGCCGACGAGCAGGTCGAACAGCGTGTCCTGATCTCGTGGCTGAACCCTGACGGCGCCGAAGACATCACCGACCAACAGGTTTTGGTGACCGCCTGTCGCGTTCTCAAAATCAGTGTGGCGGCCAACGATGAGGCGCTCATGCCTGCCTACGTCGCCTCTGATAATGCCTGGCATAACCTGGCCACTTTGGTGGCGGGCAGGCTGCCTCGTCTCGACCAACTCGAGCCGGAATTAGACCACGGCGGCCGCCGCCGCACCGGCCACGCTGATGCGCTTGACTGGTGGGAAACAGTCATGCGCACGCTGCAGTGGCTGATTGACGAGAACTATGTGGGTCAGCACGAACTGCCGGCGGCGATCACCTGTTACGACTTGAATTACGCCATCTACAGGCACTTCACCCGCGAGTACTTTGACTCGCCCCTGGCCATTGGTGCCGGTCTGTACCTCCACCCGTCCATCCCCAGTGTTGGGCTCGGGCACAAGGGGCAGATGTTCAATGTCGTTGCCGCGCTCACCCAAGCTACAGCAATAGCCATCAGCAAGGCAAACGAAGCACTCGAGGCGGACCTGGTTGCCGAATTAACCCGCGTCGATTTCTTTTGGCAGCAATTGAAGGGCCTAGCGTTTGTGCTTGGCCAAAACGTCTATGGACCGCTTCACACGCAGCTCGCCAGCGACGAAACGCTGCTGGACGAGATGATCAAGGTGTTGCGTGCCGGTCTCGAGCTGTTCAAGGATGCTGAGGCGTCCGGCTTCGCGCCACTCGGCTTCTCATGCCAGGGCGATCTGTCCAAGTCCATCGCCAATGCGCCGACCGACCAAGTCATTGCCAAAATGACCGATCGCGTCAACGACGCCAAGCAGGAGCTTGACGCGCAGCGATAACAACCATTTCGACGGTGCGCCCGTCGCCAATCCACAGGACCTGGCGGCGGGCAATACCCTTTTATAAAACTTTGTAACTATAATGATTTAATAAGTAAGGTAGCCTGCTGCTCACGTACGTAGGCAGCAGGCGCCACCAATAAACGCGAACGAACACCACCTAAGGCAGGCAATGACGGAACAAGGTCAGAGCCAAGGCACGGCGCTAGTCGACCAAGCACAGCGGTCATGCCCGGCAACCTCCAATAATGTTTGCGACCTCACTCCCCCCTGCCCGGTCAATTGGCCGTGCGCCGCTCTTAACCCTGACCCTAACAGTAGCGTTAGGTCCCTGTGCTGTTCTTCTCGTAACTGACAAGGTCGCACCCTTTTTGCCTTTTTAGGCAATAAACGTGCGGGCGCCTGATCGGAGCGCCGAACGCCAGCTTTAAAGGCGTTTAAATCCGATCAAAAACTAGAGTTAGTCTTTACAACCAAAGTACTTTATAAGATAAAACGCCTCATACTAAATGCCTAATGGGCATTAAGTAATAGCGTTTATCTCTATACCTAATGCTTATTGAAGCATTAATTTTGAGGCGAAGTGTCGCTTGAATGAATTACTCAAACATTACGAGTCAGTTGCTGAGCAAGTATCGTACGCCCAGCGTGGGCTTGTAGAACTTACCCCTGTGCGTCCGACAAATGAGATGCACGTGGACCGGGCGGCAGGTGCCGAAGCTATCCTTAAGCCCGGGTAGCGTGTAGTTATTGCGCTCCGCATCAGGCTGCAAGATCACCGACCAAGTCCCCCGCTGCAAAAACAGCGGCGAGGCGACCACGTAATGGCGCGGCAACTTGTTCAAACTAGCGCTGATGCGGATCAAGCGCGTGCCGATCGTCAGCTCCGAACCATCGCTCGGCGGGCAAAAAAACCGCTGGCTCTCACCAATGCACCAATACAAACCGCCGTATTCGTCAACCATGCGGATCAACTCCGCACCGCTCACAACAGGGCCGTCCATTGCCACACTCCTTTTTTGAGTTGCGTTACGCGACGGAATATATTGTAGCATATAGCTACAATCTACAACAGATGTGTTATAAATTATGATTCTTTAATAACGAGTTCAGGAAAGCCCGTTTCTTCATCAAGCTCGCGAGTGTAGGCGGTATTTTCGTCTTCCCCAATGACAATTTCAGCAGTTGGGTGAATAATTGTACCTTCCTTAAGGTGCCCACCAAAACTCTGGCCTTGGTTATCTGATATTGCCATATGCAAATGAGTTCCATTAACGCTCATAGTACCGACAAGTGATGTAATCTCAAAATCCCCTTTGTATGTGCGAATATCCTGCTTATTTGGTGATGCACCCGCCATGCGCATTGCTGCCTGGCTCAGACCCCCGACACAGGTCACAATAAAACCTGCTTGAATATTATTATCCCTAATAAACTTCTCTATCTCCACCTTTAGATCTTTGCCTGGTTTAATACGAAAAGTATAAACTTTCATGATTTACCGTCCATTTCGTTAAAGTAATAATACCAAGCTGGCAGCTCAAGACCGAATAATTTTTCTGGTGAGTTTTTAAAAATAGTTTTTACTTCGCTCGCCTTCATCCATTTAATGTCTTTAGCCTCGCTCAGTTGCGCTTTTGGTTCGCCTGGCTCGACTTCGCATATAAACACAAAGCCGATCCATGGTTTACCGTTCTTTAGCTGCTGCGTGCAGCAATAGGGCCGAAAGCCTATGCTACCATCAGCTTTGTTAGTCCCAAGAATAGGCGTACGCTGATCGCCTTTAATGTGTTTGAGTTCCAGACCAGTCTCTTCTTTTATCTCTCGCGCCAAAGTTTTATGCACGTCTTCGTAAGGCTTGTCCATTACCCCTGCAGGAAATTCGAGCGTCCCTGAATAGACCGGGTCACGATGGGGCTTCCAGCGTGTCTGCATAAGAATCTCTTTTTCGCCATTTCGCTCGCACTCAACAATCGCTCCACAAAAAGGGATAGCATGCGTAAACGGCTGCGGCGGGCGCTTAGTACCAATAAATCGTATAAGATTATGCACGCCTATAGCGCTGTCTTTATATGTTTCGCCGTGATTATCCAAAAGCGATACGTTAAAATATTTAGTAAAGTCCCGGATGGTATCTACGCTAAAGTAACGTTTTGCTTTGTCGCCAATCTTAAAATAGTCGTCTTCGAGTTTAGTACCCGTATTGTACTGGGGGTCATGTACAGAATTTGTAAAGAAAGCCAGTACGCCGCCCGGCTTTAACACACGCTGTATCTCATCAAATAAGCGTACAGTTGTTTCGTAATCGAAATAATGAAGTGCGAGATGTGAATACACAACATCAAAAGAGGCGTTAGTAAACGGCAGTTCTTCGCGAAGGTCAACTTTTTGGAATGCCACTTTTTGCTTTAGCGAATCAGCCAGCGCAGCCTTACTTTGTTCTAATGCTGTTTCTTCTAAGTCAGTACTTACTACGTCATAGTCCCGCTCTGCAAAAAATTGGCTGTCCTGCCCTAGGCCGGCGCCTAAATCAAGCACCTTACCTTTGGGCGGGAAATATGTTATCGCCGTTTCGGCAAACAGCGATGGTTTATGTATCCAATCTTGTTCTTTATAGCGGTCATGCAGATTCTGCCAGGCTGTTTTATGCATAGGGCTATTATAGCGTAGCTGGAGCTTTGTAACTCAATTTTACTCGATACTGGGGGCTAACCTTTTATATTGCGCGTGATCATACTTCACACTTGCATCTGTCGCCTCAATGCCAATATTATTGTCTGGATTAAACGGCGGCATGTTTATTACGATCATCACTAAATTCTCTTTTGGAATCGTAAAGTGCGCGGTTTGTGGTGGCGTCACAATAACGTCGCCGGCTTTTATTTGTAGTTCCTCACCGCCGTCCACTGTCAATCCACTGCCCGATAGTACAAAATAAATTTCGGTTTCGCCGCCGGTGTGGTAATGTGGGTGGGCCACTTTTATATGGCGCATATCGCTGATTGCAAAGCTTTCATTTGGCCGATTCAGCGGGCTTTGCGGCTCGTAAATTGGACCGCAATATGTTTGCTTTGGGACGACACCTTTTACTAGCGCTTGCCAGTCGCCCATGGTAGTAATATAGGCTTGCCATACGTTTATTAGCTCTTCGATTTCGGGTGTATTTTGCGTGTTATAGATCATAAAACTAAGTATACTAGGACTTATGAAGAAATTTACTGACCAAGATGCCGCCAAGCTAGTAGACTGCGCGGTTGAACTCGCCAAAAGCGTGGCGACCGACAGCAAAGGCCCGCAACCTATGGCCATTTGTTGCATGAAGGCCGACCAGGGTGTCATGGGCGTGCCGACCGCCTTTAGGTGCATGGACTCCGTTAAACCCACAAGCGCTACATTTGCAATTCACAAAGCCTACACCGTTTTGCTTTACGGCGCCGACACCAAAAAGCACGCCGATCGTATTGCCGACGGTAGCTGGAGCGAAGCCGACATGATATTAATGGCGCAAACCATTCCGCAATTTACACCGTGGGATGGCGGTATTCAAGTAAAAGATGACGAGGGCAACGTTGTATGTTCGCTTGGCGGAGCGGGGCGCACCAGCGAAGGTGACCGACGTTTGGTCGTGTTAGCTGCGCACAAAATGGGGTACAAAACTAATTTTAATAGCGAAGGGAATTTGCCCGCTACCGTATAATAAAAGCTTACATCATCACTTAGTAGGAAGTTCTATGCAAAAGAAATACGTATTTATGATGCTTGGTTATCTTGGTTCTGGTAAAAGCTATGTTTCACGTTGGCTAACACCCCATGTCGAAGCGGTGTATTTACGCGTAGACGATCTGCGCCTTGCCATGTTTGGCCCCGACAGGCCAGAACTTTACCTGCCAGAAAATAAAACCTTAGTAAACAACGCCAGCCGGTACGCCATGATCCAAATCTTAAAAAGCAAGCAGGCAAATGTGGTACACGACGCCAATCACAATGCCGCAAGTTTACGACACGCCATTGCAAACGACGTGGCCAAACAAGGCGGCACGGCCATTGTTGTTTGGGTGCAAACTCCGCTTAATGTCGCCAAACAGCGCACCGAGGTGCGCAAGGTTACAGAAGGACACGAATTGTTCGAACCCAATCTAGTTGAAAAAATGGCCAAACGTCTAGAAGAACCAACAGCAGACGAATTAGTTATTGTTATTGACGGCCAAGCCACCGCCACGCAGCAGCAAGAGAGCTTTGATAGTCAGCTAGCTAATCTGGGCTAAAATCGCCTTCAGTACCATACAAAAGTCCCAGACTATAAAATCTGGAACTTTTTTGTATATTGATAATTTCTGGTGGCTCCTCCCAGACTCGAACTGGGGACACAAGGCTCTTCAGGCCTCTGCTCTACCAACTGAGCTAAAGAGCCACGTAATATTTTTTTGGAATGTACACTACCTGCTCTCCATTTCTGCTCGCCTTCGCGGCAAGCCGCTCCAGGCTCGGCCAAGCTAGGATTCCGTAACCTGCCGCTGGCAGATTACGCCAACTGAGCTAAAGAGCCATATACTCTGGTAGACAGCTGCTATTGTACGGTAAAACCAGGGGTAATTCAAGTGGTGCGGCTAGCAATTGCGGTTTTGAGTTCATCGACGCTTGTGTAAATATGCGCTTGCATACCAAAGCTTTGGGCGGCTTGGACGTTGCCGGGCGAATCGTCGACAAAAAATATGTCGCTTAGCGGCAAGTCTAACCGTTCGGCTAAAATTTCGAAAATTTCGCGCTGAGGTTTTATGTAGCCTGTTTCGGACGATGCAACGGTGACGTCAAATGCGTCGGCAATGTTATGTTCGGCGATAAATTCGTCCAAAAAATCGCGGCCAGAATTGCTGAGCATGCCAATTTTGTAGTGCGGTTTTAGCTCGCGGATCAGCTCAATTAATTGGCGATTTAGGTGGCGCTTGCTGTGGAAATCAATGTACAATTCGCGCGGATCTTCGCCAGAAATTGCCGCCAGCTCACCATAAAATTCCTCGTTGCTAATTAACCCTGCGTCAGATTGATTACATAAATCTTGCAAATACGCCGCGCGGTCACCCACTTTGGCCGCGTTGCGTTGCAAAAAATCCTTAAAGGCGTCGTTGTAAAGCACGCCAAAGCAGTCAAAGGCAAAAGCTTTAATCATGTTTAAAGTGTTTGGCGATTTCCATTAGTTCGGCAGGCAACACAAAAACGGTTTTTTGGGATGGTTCAACTGCAATTTTTTCGAGCGTTTGCAGCGTACGAATACTAATCCCGCCCGGCACCTGCGCCAACATTTGCGCTGCTTCGGCGACTTGCTGGGCGGCTGCTTTTTCGCCGCCAGCCGTAATAATGACTGCGCGGCGTTCGCGTTCGGCCTCGGCTTGTTTGGCCATGGCGCGCTTCATATCTTGGGGTAATTCAATGTTTTGAATTTTAACGTTTTCGACATCAATGCCCCATTTATCGGTTTCGGCGTCGACGATTTGTTTGATTTGCTGGCTGATTTGTTCGCGCTGGCTAAGCAAACTATCAAGCTCAACATTACCGACCACATCGCGCAGCGCTGCTTGGGCAAATTGAGCAGTGGCGTAGGTGTAGCTACTAGTTTCGAGCACCGCCCGCGCTGCATCAATCACCCTAAAATACACCACAGCGTCAACGTTAATGGTGACGTTGTCTTTGGTAATGACTTCTTGTCGTGGCACGTCAACCGGCGTGGAACGCACGTCGATTTTGGTCATTTGCTGCAAAATAGGAATCACCACGCGAAGGCCTGGCTGGCGCAACCCGCTAAAACGGCCAAGCGTCAACACAACGCCGCGTTCATACTGGTTAATAATTTTGATACCACTAATAACAACTGCTGCAATAAGCACCACCGCGAGTATACCGAGGCTAGAAATATCTCCCATATGCCCTCCTTACATTTTTAGTATAGCACTAGTAAAAACGGTCTGCATATGGTACGATATTGTCTGTTGCATATGGGTTGTTAGCTCAGCTGGCTAGAGCATCTCGTTTACACCGAGAGGGTCGGGGGTTCGAATCCCTCACAACCCACCAGAAATTATTCGTAAAAACTCCGCTTATGGCGGAGTTTTTATGTTGCAAAAAGATAACGCGGGCAAGCAATGCCTGCCCGCGTCGGCCGATGTGCTAGCCATGCTCGTTGGCGCGTTCTTGTTTGTCGCGGTGCAGCCAGTCGCGGAGATCGGTGACCACAACAGCGTTCATGTAACCGAGACTACGCAGACCCGACTTGGCGCCTCGAATGTGCCAGTCGCCTTCGTCCTGTAGGCAATCAAAATGGGGCATCACATTAAGCGACTCTCCCTTCTTTGTTTTGTAACGCTCGCACTCTTCCAACCGACTGATGATGGCGTTGGCATAGTCGCCCGCCCAGTGGCAATGCGTGACAGGCGCCCAGTCGAGCAGCAAACTTACAACGCCCCCGGTCCACTCAAGGTCGCACCTCGCCAACCTCTGTTGCAGAATCGGTACGGCGGCGCGCATTTCGGGCACCATGTTGAAGTACGCCGGGCGCCGCGGAATAACGACCCTTTCTTCGAACGCCATTTCGTATGTCCAAACCATTTGGTCTTTGACGTCGTCGTCGGCAGGCTGAGCAGGATCAAAGGCGAGGATGACCTCATTGAATTCCGTTGTTGTCAGCTCGCCAAAATCGCGGGCGGCGTCGATGAAATCGGGGATATACTTGGTGTAATCAACAAAAAATCCTCCGTCGTAAACGCGCACCATGCCTCCAAGACATCCTATTTGGCCAGAGTAATTATAGCAAACTGGCGCGCCGCGGCGCCGGTTACGTGACCGACGCCGCGGGTTGTACCGTGCCTAAAACTTGAGCAGGGCGCGAGCATTTTGCAGCCAGTGTTCGCCGGGCGAACAGCCTTCGCCAAGGCGTCGGATTCCTCGCTGCACAAGCATTCGCTCGTCAGCGCGCGGTGAAAATGGGACAGTTTGCCAGCCGCTGTATGTTGGGCACTGCGAAAATGCCGCGAGCACCTCACCGATTGTAATACCGCCCCATGGGCAATGCAGCGTTGGAACAAGATCGACAAGCAGCCGCAAGCCAATATGCGGATCGGCAATGTTAGGCACCGCAAGGCGTTTTCGCAGATTACTCTGCATAGCCTCAATTTCACCAACTATATCGGTTACGGCCGACCGCTGCCGCAATAACCATGGCGCGTGGATCATCAAACGCAGACTCCACGTAAGTCGCTCGGCAATATCAGGCGTTGCCAAATGAATGGGGTGGGCAAAGACCACAACGCCGTTGTAATAGGTACTTAGCCACTCGGGTTCGCGCAGTGCGCCTAGCGTATCGACGAACGCCTGCATTGCTGTTTCTGGCGTACTCGTCGTAAAAGGGTCTAACTCAACCTCACGCATACTTCCCTACTTTCGATAGTACGGTCGGGACTGATTATGGCATAAACTGGGCAACAAAAAAACACCGCAAAGGGTGTTGCAACAGGGTTCTTGCGCGAACAGGCTCCGGCCTGCCTGTTCGCGCGGGGTGGACAAAGAGGTCCCGGGACGGCGGGATGGTTGATCAGGCGACGCGGTGCGGGCGCACGGGGCGGGTCGCCGCCGGCGCCGACGCCATGAACGTGACGTTGGCTGCATCGCGCAGGTTCCGCACCCACTCCTCGTGGGTGTAGACGCCGTACGGCACGCAGGTCTCGGTCTCGATGTTGGCGTCGAACAGCTGGTCGGCGAGGTTCGCCACACCAGACCATCCGGCAGCCAGCGACGACGAGTGGAACGACTCCATGAGCCGTTGCATAGCGAACGATCTCGCCCACTCTGCCGACACCAGCCTGTTGCCCACCGGGAAAGCAGCAGCGATGCCGCCCACCACGACCAGAATGCTCCGCTCCTTGGTGGGCAGGAACTCCGCACCCATGGGTAACGGAGCGATCGCCGCATCCCAAGCACCCCCATCGCGGGCGTGCTTGCGACCGGTACCGCAGGCAGCGAACGCCGGGTGGCGCTCCGTGCTGCCGCCGGTGACACCATAGGTGCCACCGATACCAGCCTGGTCCAGCGCGCCGATCAGGCAGATGGCGTGCAGCATGTGCGGGTTGTCCGCACCGATCGCCTGCGCCGCCCAGTCCTGAGCTGCCTTGTGGGCCAGCTGGATGCGCGCGTCGTGGCGCACCGGCGCCAACAACTTGAGCGCCATCTCGGCGGCACGGCCGGTCACCCCCAGCTCACCCAGACGCGTGGTCTGGGACGAGCGGGTGAGGTAGGCCGGGCCCATGCCAGCGGTGATCGGCTGTTCGGTGCGGCGGGTACGTCCGGGCATGACTGACTCCTTCGGTTGAGGCCTGGCCATTCCAAGCCCTCTTCGCGCGCGCCAATAGTTTAGCGTTCGCGAAGAGGGCTTGTCCTAATGTCCAAATTGTAAATGCTAAAATGCCGACTGACAAAATGTCAATTAAAGTTATAATAACATAAAGCGACTAAATATGCAATATTTATTGAGCTTTGTCATACGTTTTGCGTGCTGCATCAATCTCGTCTAAATGCGCGATTGACCACGTGCGAAGCGATTCAATAACTTCAAACACACTCTTGCCAAGTGGCGTCAGCTCATATTCAACTTTTGGCGGCACAACAGGGTAAATTGTGCGCTTAATAATGCCGTCTCGCTCGAGCTGGCGCAGACTTGTAGTGAGTACTTTTTGCGAAATACCAGGGATTTGCCGATGAATTTCACTATAGCGCATTTGGCTATTACAGATTGTGTGCAAAATCATCACCGACCATTTATCGCCAATAATATCAACGACTTCGCGCCAGGCGCAGTCAAGTGAACGAACTTTTTCTTCAGTGTTTATACGAACCATATAGTATGTATATAACAAAAAAGTCGGTACTTGTCAATTATACTGCAACAGTCTATTCTGATTGTATAAGGAGAAATTAATAGTATGTCAAAAATTCTTATTATAAGCGGCAGTAATCGCCCTAACCGTAAAACAACTGGTCTTGCGCAATGGACACACGACTATGCCAAAGCTCACAGCGACATAGAGTTTGAGTTCATCGACCTTGCCGAGCTCAATCTACCATTCCTCGACGAGCCAATGCCCCCAATTATGGGCAACTACAAGCAAGATCACACGCAAAAGTGGGCTCAAATTGTTGGTGCAGCTGATGGCTTTATTTTTGTAACACCAGAATACAATCACGGCTACCCTGCCGTACTTAAAAACGCCATAGACTTTTTAGGTGCCGAGTGGCGCCGTAAGCCAGTCGCATTTGTTGCGCACGGTTCCGAAAGTGGTGTGCGTTCGGTCGAACAACTTAAAAACGTCATCAACCAACTGCAAATGGTGCCTGTGCCAAAAAGTGTTGGCGTTGGTTTTACTGATTGGGATGAACAGAGTAATTTCATTCCAAATGACAGGATTACTAAACAACTAGACGTTACCCTCGACGATCTTACCTGGTGGACAAACGCGCTTAAGGCGGCGCGCGAACAATAACCACATGCAACTTAAAAAACCCGGCTCGTGCAGCCGGGTTTTAGTTTAGGCTTTAAAAACTCGCTGTGCGGAACGCCGGGTCATTGCTGATTGCACAACTGCAGTGTCGAATGCTTCTGGTGTCTGCCGCGTCGTCGCATAATGGTACAATGCCGCCTTGGTAATGGCATCGAGCACCCACACATAAACGCACAAAATTATAAAAACGACTGCCAGTGCACCCAGTAGCGGGAACGTCAACACCGGCAACCAGCGCCCTGTTGCATATACGCCCAAAGCGCCAAATACCGCGTAGCCACTACTAAATAAAAACACGACACCGCTAATGCCAATGTTGGTCACCAAACTTTCGCCCCAAATGCTAGCCAATAAGTTAACCGATGTTTTAGTTGCTGTAAATGGTCCAACTGCTTTTGGTGCGGTCATAATTGTGGGGATCGAAAAATAATTGGCGATTTTCCACGACGTGTTGGCGACATTAATAAGTATGTTGCCGACCAAGGGCATGCGGTCTGCTAAAATGCTGCAGGCTACGCCGACAGTACTCATCATTACATTAAACGCCAGTAACGACCAAAAATGATGTAACCCCGCACGAATATTTTCGCCAGTCGTTGTGCGCACACCGGCATAGGCCTGCAGCGCGCCGTGCATTATGGCACCATCAAAAATTGCGCGAATAACAAACACGCCAACAATTAAACCAACAATTAGTGCGGTAAGCCCGATCGCCACATCCCCTGTACCGGGCTGCACATGCGTCATAACAAATGCCAAACACGCCCACCAAACCGCCAAAAATACTACTGTTGTGGTCGCGCTTATAACTGGCAGTGCCGCCAATCGCTTATGTAAGTGCAATGTTTGCAGCGCGCTTTTCATTAGGCGCCAGCCCATTCTTATTGATTGCGGTTTTGGTGCTTGTTGGGTTGTCATTTGTTGTCCTTTTATTGTTGGATAAGCTGACGAACGCGGTCGTTATAAAATGGTGCAATAATATTGCGCGCCAAAAATGCCTGCAAGACGTGCTGGCCGGTCTCGGTCAGACGATATTCTTTAGCGTTCGGTCCTTTTTGGCTTGGTTTTGTGGCATGTGCAATAATCTTGGCATTCGCTAGACGGCGCAAGCTGCGGTGCATACTGCGGTCGTCTGTGGCGATTTGTATTTGCAGAACCGTTTTAGCAAACGCTTTTATATCGGCCATTTGTTTTGGCCCATCTTTAAGCGCCAGCAAAATCCATACACTTAATTGTGCTTTTTTGTAGAGGTCTTCCCAGCCGCTAAGCAAGGTCGACTCGTAATCGTTTAACATTCCTAACAATCCATGGTTGTGTACTTAATGTACACTACCCGCGACGGCATTGTCAAATGTGTGCGGTTACATTTCAATTTGTTCGAGCTGGGCTTTAAAAATGGTATGGTATTCCCCTTTTTTGGCGGCGAGTTCGGCGTGTGTGCCGCTTTCGACAATGCGACCATCTTTAAGTACAATAATATTGTCAGCTTTTTCGACGGTACTCAAACGGTGACTAATGGTAATGACAGTCTTTTTGTTTTCTTTCGCAAATAACCGATTAAAAATACGCGCTTCGGCCAAGGCGTCAATGGCACTGGTCGGTTCGTCCAAAATAATAATTGGCGCGTCGCGGTAAAAATTGCGCGCTAACGCGACGCGTTGCCATTGGCCACCAGAAAGCTGCGTGCCCTTGTTGCCGTCGTCGTCTTCCATCCATGTGCTTGGGTAAGTCTTGAGCTTAAATGGCAATTTGTTTATAAACTGCGTAGCTTCGGCTTTGGCCATAGATTTTTGTAGACGTTCGGTGTTAAGTGATTCGCTTACGTCGCCATAATAAATATTGTTTTCTATATCTGTAAATTGATATTTTTGGAACTCCTGGTGCAATACCGAAAGTTGCTTATGCCACGACGTCACGTTTATATCGACAAGCGGTGTACCGTCAAGCACAATACTGCCGCCAGTTGGCGCATACAAACCGGTCAACAGTTTTATAAAGGTTGATTTACCCGCACCATTTTCGCCCACAATGGCAATATGCTGGCCTTTGCGTACAGTAAACGACACGTCACTAAGCACATCTTTTTGCGTTTGCGGGTAGCGGAAGCTAACATTTTTTACCTCTATAAATTCGGGCGATTGGCGCAGTTTGCGGCCGCCAGCTTTAATACGGGGCAGCTCCATAAATTTTTGGTAATCAAACAAGTTTGCTAAATCTTCGTCGATAGTACTGAGCTGGCTAATAAAGCTACTGGCCCCACCAAGCGCACGGTTAACCATTTGTTGAGCGTACACGAATTGGCCAAGCGGCTGAGCGCGGTTGATGATTTGAATTGCGACCCAAACAAGCGTACCCACTTCGGTTGCTGCTTCGATTGTATCAGCTACCAAGCGCTTGCCAATAAAGCTGCGTTCGTAAATAAGACGCTGTTTTTCATCTTTATTGCGCAGGCTTTGCCGCAAATCTAGCAGGTGGCGCACAAGACCATTAAGCCGCAGCTCGGCGATATGTGTTGGTTCCAGCAAGTTCCATTCAATAAATGAACGAGCCCTGCGAACATCGACATTTTTGTTCCAATGCGCAATCTGAGCGCGCGAAATTTTAAACTGAATATACATGCCCGGCAACACCGCAACCAACACCAATAGCGAAATCAACGGCATAAATAAAGATAGCGCAATGAGCGAAAAAACAAGCGTCACAAACTGCGACAAAACATTGCCCAATCGATCAAAAACATAGGCGTAAAATTGACTGAATTTGCGAGCGCGGTCGTATAAATCGGCAGTCTTTTTGTCGTCGTATTGCCAAAAATCAAGCGCCAAAAAATGCTCGTACATCATGTCCGTAACGCGTGCTTCGATTTTAAAACGGACAAGTGCTTGTACGTATTGGTTGACACTTTGCCAAGCGGTCGAAATAAGACCAAGTGCTGCAGCAATGCAAATAAACCAAATTGCTCGATTACCAGCCGTGGCGTCGCCGCCAAAGGCTTCGGCCAGCGCCGTGGTTGTTTGGGCGGCAAAATAGGTAATGCCAATTGGCAGCAAAGCATCAAAAAGAACGCCAACCAATTTAAACACTAAGGAACCTGGCGCGGTTTTAAAACTCAAACGCGCCACGCCAAAAATAGCGCGGGCATATTCTAAAAACGATAGTCGTTGTTTTTTGGCCATAAATAGTATTCTACCAGTTAATGGTAAGTTGCGGGGCAAACCGAGCAGTGATCGCTCGGTTTGCCCGTTCTCAGCCGCTAGCCCTTTGAGAGGTGGAGGTCAAGGGCACGCCCTTGGTTGTCGGATTGCAGCGTTTCGAGCGCGAGCCGCATGCCTGCGCTTTTCTGCTGCTCGGTCGGCGCTTGCGGTGCCGGTGCCGGCGTTGCCGCGGGCGCTGTGGGTTCGGCCGGACCGTTGGATTCCATATGGCTCCAATCGCGAACTAACGGTAAGCTACCGTATTTAAGCATGCTGAGGATAATTGTCAAGGCGCCACATTCAAAGCTCAGTGATACGTGAATGTCGTCATGCAAATTGGCCGGGGCTGTTGAGTTCAATCATGGTTTAATCATAACAATTGTTGAGGGAAATCCGGGCGTTGATACCGCTCGGATTTCCCTATCAACGCTAGTTCTGGTTCGGGTCACCACCCAGCATAGGATCGTTCCTCAGATCACTCGCGTGCATCTCCAGCATGAAACTCTCCATCGACTGGGTGAAGCGAGATGCGTCTTCCTGATCGTCGTCGGCGGGTGGTTCGGTGGATGCCATGCCGCTCCTCATCATACGACCGACTAACGTTAGCTATTGTATTTAAGCATGTTGGTTACGGTTGTCAAGGCAGTTCATACTCTCTCAGACTCATGAAACAAGAAAATAATCCGACGTAAAAGCCGGATTACTTTCTTGGTGCGCGAGAGAGGACTTGAACTTTTTGCTCACCTTTGCGGCAAGCCGCTCCAGGTTCAGCCAAGCAAGGATTCCGTAAATAGCCACAGGCTATTTACGCCTATCGGTTCAAGCCCAACGCCAACAACCAAGTTTAAACCCCAGCCTAAAGACTGGGGTTTAAACTTGGTGCGCGAGAGAGGACTTGAACCTCCACGCCCTAAACGGGCACTAGCCCCTCAAGCTAGCGCGTCTACCGATTCCGCCACTCGCGCATGACAACGACTAGCATACATGATTAACAGATCAAACGCAAGAGGCTAGCTCCGTGGCAAATGGTCCGCTAAATGCTCCATAGAATACTCGTGACGTAACAATGGCGCAACATCTTTAATCGTGACATCAATTTTAACGCCAGGGTTGAGCATGTTGAATGGGTCGAATATTTTTTTAACTTCGCGAAAAACTTCGTACATTTCTGATCCATAAACCCGTGGCAAAAACGGCGCGCGCAAACGACCATCGTTGTGCTCGCCGCAGGTGCTGCCACCGAGCGACAAAATCATACTGTAATAGTCCTCCATGATTTCGAAGACTTTTTTGCGATCGGTCAATTTACCAAGGTCAAGGAATGGTTGCAAATGCAAGTTGGCGTCGCCAGCATGGCCCCAAAAAGCGACTTCAAGTTTATATTTGGCGAAAATTTCGTAGATGCGGCTGATAAACTCGGGGAATTTGTCGTGCGGCACAACGCCATCTTCGACGATTGGCAGTGCTTTAGCGGTGCCTTCGACATGCCAAATAACTGCGGCAGCGCTGTGGCGAATGGTCCACAATCGCTGTTGCTCCTCATAGTTTTGTGTGCCAACAAATTCGACGCCCAGCTTGCGCAGGATTTTTTCGGTCTTTTTTGCCTTTTTAAGTTGCACACCGCTTTTGACATCATCGAATTCGGCAAGCAATATAAGCGCCGGGTACGGTTGGTCGACTAAACCTTTAAGGCGGGTTGGGCTAACACGGCCTAAGAATTCGAGTAAGTTGCGATCAACGACTTCGAGCGCACTTGGTTCAAGCGCCATAAGTTCAGCAACAACTTCGCCAGCTTGTTGTAAATCGGCGAGGCTAATTTTAAACAAAGTAGTTTGCGGTGTGTACGGTTCGAGCCGAATTATTGCTTCTGTCACAATACCAAGCGTCCCTTGCGAACCAACTATAAGTGGCGTGAGGTCAAATGAACCATCCTTGCCTTTAATTTGGCTCAGCGCATAGCCGGCCGAATTTTTACTAACATGTGGCGTGTCGGCGTGCCGTGCGATAAGATCAGCGTTGTCTTGCAATAAGCCGTCTAGTTGGCGATAGATTTCGCCTTCGAATGTCGTCAAACCTTTGCGCTTTTCGAGCTCTTTTTTACTAATACGTTCGGTCTGGATGACTTCCCCATTTGCAAGCACAACTTCAACACTCTGCACGTAGTTGCGCATAGCGCCATATTTTACGGTTTTTTCGCCGGCGGTGTTGTTAGCAACGGCACCACCTAAGGTCGCGAAATCAATAGAACTAGGGTATGGCGGCAAAAATAGGCCATGGCTTTCGACTGTTTGCTGGAACGCTAAAAAGTTAATACCAGGTTGTACGCGCGCTAAACGTTGTTTGGTGTCGAGTTCTAACAAGCGCTTCATATGGGCTGGGAAAACTAAAATAATACCCTGACCAATCGCAGCGCCACCTTGGTCACTACCGCGACCGCGAGCGGTTATAGGGAGCAAATGACCTTTTTCAGCAAGCTGCCACGAAAATCGGGTTACTTTGCGCACGTCCTGCGTGTTTTTTGGATACACCACCATGCTTGGTGTCACTTTAAAGACGCCGCCATCAGTCGAAAAATAGTCGCGCACATCTGACGCCGTTAACACTTCGCCCAGTACATGCTCCTGCAGATAACTTGCAACCTTGTTCACCGTCGCCCCCACTTAAGGATAGTTTTTATGCTTTACCCCCATACTAGCATGACTTTGCTAAATGGCGTAATTTTTGCTAGCGCCAATCGCGCTGCTTGTTTTTTTCCTCTTTGTCGCGTAATGCCTGTTCGATGTTTATACCCAATGTGTTGGCCATACAAGTTAGCACGATAAATATATCAGCTATTTCGCCGGCAGTGTCAAGCTCGTACACTTTCGCCGCATCTAAACGCATTTTGGCATGTGACTTGCGAATGCATTTCATTAACTCGCCCACTTCTTCGTTTAACATTAAACTTTGCTGGAGGACATTTTGACCCGTAAAACCGCGCTCATGCACCATTTGTTTCATGTATTCTTGGAGGTCACTAAGCGTCGGATTGGCAGCAAGATGCAAATTACTCATATTTCTATGATAGCAAGTTTGACAAACCCCGCCACAAGCAGAATGATAAAAGTATGCCGTTTATAGGCCACAACATTATCGTTGAAGAGATCGACGCGCGCCGTTGGCAGCTTATTCACCCAGTTATTTACAAAACTGGCAGGCACGAATTTACCGTGCCAGCAGGTTTTAAAACTGATTTTGCGAGTGTCCCCCGGGCCTTTATTTGGCTCGTTCCACCGTACGGAAAGTACACCAAAGCCGCAATTTTGCATGATTTTTTATGTAAGCAACCGCATTTTAACCGCTCGCAAGCTGATGCAATTTTTAGACGTGCCATGCAAGAGCTTGGCGTATCATTTTTGCGGCGCTGGCAAATGTGGGCAGCCGTACGAGCTGGAGCCCGACTAAAACACACAACATTTAAAGAGCTTTGCATTTGGCTAATAGTGGCAGTGCCGTCACTCTTGTTTTTGGCAGTCCCAGCACTTGTTGTTTTGGTATGGCTAGCGATGTTTTGGGTACTGGAATATATTATTTTTGGCGCGCTGACACCCACGCGCACCATTGTTAATAAGCCATCTTTTTGGCTTGGAGCTGACGCCACAAAACATCGTCGATAGCTTTTAAAAATAGCAAAATATAGTATAATAGCAAATTGACCCTTGGGTCTCATACGAGAGGTAGGCAAGGTGGCGAAAATTGTTATTTCGCAAAGCGTGCGTCAAGGCTATCGGTCTATGTGTCGGTCACTTGCGGCTATGTACGGACGGAGAGCAGCAACGCACGTCGAAGCATGTGCCGAGCTCGCGTCACCCCTGGCAACCATACACGACCATGTCAGTCGTAAAGAGCAGATGCTTGACTGCCTGCTTATCTTTTGCAGGTCGTTTCCACACTTGCCAGTTGATCAAATGTACTTGCAGTACAGCATGTGTCTCGATGCACACCGACTAGCTAGGCTACGGGGGGAACGGCTCGCATGGCGGCCGCCCAAAGTCCAGCTCACCGAAAACGTGCGGTCCTCAGGCAAACGTAGCGAAGCAACGTACAACACAATCGTCAATGCAATGGTCTCGTATATTATGGAGGGGGAAATTTACTTTACGCGCTGCGATTTTGTCGATAAGTGCGGCATCAGCAGCGGCGCCTTTACCAAGTACTTCCCCAACATGGACGAGCTCATGCTTACGGCCTACGGTCGCATTTTGGCGACGACGTTTTTCAACCTCAACGCTGAACCTACGTCTTGAATGGCGCCGCCTACCACAATTGGTAGGCGGCAAGGTTCTAAGATTATTCATTGAAGACCTGCCCGAGTTGCCCCGGGCAGGGTGTTCTTCGACTGTGCGCTGCCTTATTCAGTTATTGCTTAGCTACCGGCTGACTGTCCAGCGCAAAGTAACCAATCACCGCTGTCAGCGAAAACAGGCTAACGACTACCGGCAATGGCGCAGGTATCATGGCAATTGCATCCCACGTAAAATGGCCGACGATCAAGGCCAAGAGACTACGGGTGTACCGCCAGCAAAGCGCGGTGAACACCAGGGGCAACACCATGTTCAACAGCATCATTTCGTGTGCCACGTGGTACATGGCGTGTACCGCCACAATCGCGCACACTCCCCAGTACGTTGCAGCAAGCGTTTTACCGCTTGCCACACGAACACGTTCGAGCACCCAGTAAATAAACACTGTTGCAACGATCTCTTCGGTAACCGCAGAGAGCGCCGCGATCAGCAGACCGTGCAGATAGCCTGGCGGTACGCCATCCGTCCCTTGCACATCGTGTAGCGACGGAAAGTACGCCATCGCCACTACCAGCAGGGCGAATGTTACAACGCCCGTTCCAACACAAAAGCGCAGGTAATATCCCAGGCCGTGTTTGAAGCGCTGAGGGGCCGAAAACGCATCGAATTCACCCCACAGTCCACCAATGTACAGCAACCCCAGAAGCACACCAGCCGCCGCTGCCACACGAGCAATGTCTTCCCACGCCTCGCTGAGTTTCGGCGATGGCAGCGAGACATTCAGCAGCACCGAAACTGATGCCGTTGTGACCGAATACAAATAGGCCGCCGCGCAAAGCGCAACAAAGACTACGACAACCTTTTTGCGTCCGTTCCATGTAATGGTCGGCGCATCAGTCGGGGCATCAGTCGACTTGATGTACGGCCGCCAAAAACTCGGCCGCACTACCTCTAACTTTTGGTTTCGCACTTTCCCTCGCTGTGAGATTTGTTTCGCACAGTCGAAGAACGTTTTAACTATGGGCAAGTTACGCAAATATGTCAATCGGGTGTCCCCAAAGAGCTCAATCTTTTAAGCACTTTGGGGACACCCGGTGTTCGCTCCTTTTTAGGGGAGCAAACACCGGGTAGCACACTCACGCCGCATCGAAATGCGCCAGCGTGTAGTACCCCGTGGTCAGTTTTTGCGCCACGATGGCGAAGAACTGCATCTCCGGCATTTTCATGGCAGCTTCGAACCGCGTCTCGTCCAGTCCGAGCCGAGCGTCCGCGATGAGAATGCGGTACAGGTACGCCCGATGTTCGGGCGTACCGGGCTCGCATTGGGCCTCCCACGGCTTGGTGGCGTGGATCAGGAAATCGTGCAGGAGTGACGGCAGGCCGTCGTACGTTGTTCTGTGGTTGCCGATGACTTCGCCGTCCTTCTCGATGTACTCGACGAGGCCGGGCCTACCACCGATTGCCAACTCGGCGCCGTTGATCAGCCTGGTGAACATGTCCCGCAGGGCGACTTCCAGCCGCATGCGGTTGGTCTCCGGTCGGCCTTCGTGGGGACGGTGGACCATAACGATGGTGGTTTCCATGACCTTCCAATCAGGGTCGTAGGTGCTAACAATAAATATTATAACATATTAACTAGACTAATACAATAACCCCATAATACACCTTTGCAGACGTTAAGATAATTTTGCCAGAAGTCGCAGCGATTCGCCCAACCCAGGTGTTAATGGAAGCTCTAAAGCTTCATTAAGTTCTTTCCAACCAATTATTTCTTGTTCCTCGTCTGGTGGTTCAGAGAATACACCATCTTCGCTGACAAATTTAAAGCCATGGCATTCAAGTCGGTGCTTATGATCAATAAAAACCGTGAACGGAATAAGTTTGTCGGCTTTTATGTTTGTTTCTTCTGTAAGTTCCCTCTTCGCAGCCTGTTCATACGATTCGTTTACTTCTTTATGCCCGCCGGGGATACTATACATGCCAGCAAAAGGGTCGGATTGGCGATATATTAATAAAATCTTGTTTTGCCACGTTGGCGCCACTGTGACGAGCTGCAAATAGTCGGGTCTAATGCAGGTTTCGGGGCTACCATCTATAAATTCATACAACATACAATTAGCATACCAATTTTTGCTCACCTTTGCGGCAAGCCGCTCCAGGTTCAGCCAAGCAAGAATTCGGTTCAAGCCCTCAGCACCACAAACCAAAGTACACTAAGATAACTTTTCCGAATGATATAAATATGCTTTACTTTAGTAGTTCTGACACAACACAAGAGAAGGTCTGTTACATGGTTCGCTGCGTGACATGGAATGTGTTGACCGACCACTATCTGGACTATGGAGACTACAGCCACGTACCACAGCAGTTGCTCCAACGTGGTGCACGGCTGCCGTTAGTACTCGATGTTGTCGCCAATTTGAATGCCGACATCATCGGTATTCAGGAGGCCGACTTTGACCTCGTGACCGCGCTCGAAGCGACTAACCAGTGGCAGGTGCACTGGTCACCAAAGGACGGCGACGAACCGGATGGATGCCTCACGCTAGTCAAGCACGGCATCGTCATATCGGACTTCTGGTCGCGCTTCTATAGCGACGGTTCAGGTCACGTCGCACAATCGGTGACCGTAGGCGGTCTTCCGTTCGTCAATACCCACATCATGTGGCCTCCGGACACGCACGGCAGCGTGCAGGCCGAGGAGTTGTTGGAATGGCTCGGCCGGAAAAAACCGGCCGTAATTATGACGGATTGCAACGATCGTCCCCACGGACCTGTCCGCGCAGCTTTCGATGAAGCAGGGTTCGTTAACACCTGCGGCTTCATGCCGACGGCGTTTGTCAACGGAAAACTAGCCTCACTGGACCTGCTCACCGTACGAGGAGCACGCGCCAAGCACATCGAGACGGACTTCGAACCGACGCGCATTCCGAATACTACCTGTCCGTCTGACCATATCCCAGTGGTAGCGAACGTCGAGACCAACTAGGTCTCGCAGTCGGGGTTAGGCATCGACGACCTAACCCCTCATGGCCCCGGAATGGGGCCATTTTGATAGCCCAAAAGTAATTCGAGACGTTAAGTACACACTCTATCTACGCGGCTCAAGAGTAGAAGCAAGCCAAAGAGAACTTTAACTTATAAAACAGACGACAAATCAACCAAAACAAAAAAGAGTTCAAAAATCAAACTCTTTTTATCTGTGATAATTTCCTGGTGCGCGAGAGAGGACTTGAACCTCCACGTACAAATGTACACTAGCTCCTGAAGCTAGCGCGTCTACCGATTCCGCCACTCGCGCATGTTGTAGGAAGGTGCAATGCAGTGTTTGTCTAGCGCGTCTCGCATTTTTGCTCCATAAAAATGTGAACATTTTTATTTCGGCCAAGCAGGGCGTACGTAATTTGTCACTGGCAATTTACGCCAATTCCGCCACTCGCGCATATCCTTGTCTGCAAAATTATACCAGTTTAACGTGTCGGTCGCAATGTGGCTTGGCCGGCCGCCCAGTAGCGCACATCAAAATAGCGGTCGGCAGGGTCAACTAAATTATGTGCATTAAATGTCGTCACATCTTTGTTTTGAACATAGGTAAGCGAAGGGCGATACAACCCAACTGCTGGCGCGTCAGTAAGCCACTGCTGTGTAAACAAATGATATTTTGCTTCGCGCAGCGCTGGGTCGAGTTTAGCGCGAGCGGTGTCTAACTCGTCATCAACTTTAGGCGACTTGTAATCAGATAAGTTAAAGCCGTTTTCGGTTGTTTGCGACGAGTGCCAGTAGGCATATACATCTGGGTCGCTACCAATGGCAATCTCGTAAATAAGCACGTCATATGCGCGAGGCGCGATGACGTTTTGTTGCACGTCGTCGGCTTTAACGAGCGACGAACTGGCATCAAACTGCACGCCAATTTTACTCCACTCATCCATGACTTCTTGCGTTACTGTCGGGTAATTACCGGTGCTGATACTGACAATGCGCAGCTTAAGTGGCACACCATTTTTGGTCCTATGGCCGGTTTTATCGCGCGTCCACCCAGCGGCGTCTAACAGCTGATTGGCTTTGGCAAGGTCAAAAGCTGGTGGTTTAATGTCTGCCTTGTAACCAAGTTGGCCAGGTAGCAATGGGCCTTCGAGTGGTTGGACAGTATTAGCAAACAGTTTTGTAATCGCCGAGTAGTTTGTCGCCATTTGCAGCGCCTGACGAACGTGAACATCGCTGAGCATGTCGCTATCTGTCTTTAGGAATGCGTAGACACCGTTGTCGAGTGGCGAATTCGTCATTGTAAACCGTTGCGTGTCGATAGATTTAATCTGGGCCAATGTTGGGTCACTAATAGCAGCAACTTCTTGGCTGCGTAGCGCTTTAGTAAGGTCGTCGCGATCTTTGTAGGCGTGCAATTGGAACCCATCCAACTGTGGCGCGCCAAGCACGTACATTTTGTTGGCCGCCATGCGCACAACGTAATGGGTTTGGGCCGCGTCGACAGCGTTCATTGCCTGAAAGGTAAAAGGCCCGCTGGTTACTGTTGGCGCGCGGTCGAATGGTTCGGTGCGAAGTTCGCTTGGTTGCACGTTCCTCAATGCATGTTCTGGCAAGATACCTAAAACGAGCGAGTTAGCAAAAGCCGCATAAGCAGTTGGTAAGGTGAACCGCACCGTTGCATCGTCGATTTTATCGACTGACACATTGCGCCAACTTGCATAAAGTGGCGAGCGGGTATCAGCATTTTTTATAAGATTGAATGTAAATAATACGTCTTGAGCAGTGAGTGGCGCGCCATCACTCCACACTGCATTACTTTTAAGTACGAGTGTAAATACTTTACCCGTGTTGTCCATTTGCCAGTGTTGCGCGAGTTCGCCAACTAGGTCACCATTTTGATCGTAGGTAAGCAAATTGGCGAACAGCAAGCGCGACGCAGATCGTTCAGCAGGCGTTGCAGCAAAAATTGGGTTGAGGTTGTCGACGGTGCCGTACACGCCTTCGGTATAAACACCGCCCTTAGCAGGCACCTCTGTTGTATATTGAGCGGCCGACACGTTTGTCTGCCATAAAGCCAAAGCGCTCAGCAGTAGTACAAGTGCCAACCAGCCTAAAGCATGGCGGCGTACCTCGCGCAGGTTAGCTAAACGTTGAATAATAAACTTGTGAGCATGCCGCAAACTGATCCGCTCAATACGACGGAGATGGCCTTTAATGGTACGCTTGCTTGGCGCAATTTCTTGCAGCTGGCTTATGGGTGATTTAATCACGCCACATCCCTACTTGGCGACTATAAGGCTGATCACGAGTGAGCCGACAAACACCACCGCCAGCACTATAGTTACTTCAAACAGGTTTTTATCGACACCGCGACGGGTTGTAAACAGTTCACCGGAGCTACCAAAGCCAGCGCCTAATGATGCGCCGCGCGATTGCAGCAAAATAGCCAACGTCATTAAAGCGCCGGTGATGATGGTAACGATGCCAAAAATGTTATCGGACATAATCTTTAGGATTCCTACTTGTATCGACAAGGTTTGTTAACACATAGTTTATCAGGCTTATGATGATACCGGCAAGGATTGCGGCCCAAAATGTCATTTCGAAACCAGGGACTAATTTACCTGCTATGTATACTGTTAGGCCATTCACGACAAGCGTAAACAAGCCCAACGTCAACAAAATAGCTGGCAGCGATAAGATGATAATAAGCGGCTTTAGCAATGCATTTAATAATGACAGAATAAAACCAGCACCTAAAAACAGTAGCGGTCCACTGTTAGGATCGTAGGTTATACCGTGGCCACTTAAAATGCGTGCCGCAACCCACAAACCCAGGCTATTAAACAGCCAACGCAGTAAAAATAACAAAAATTGTCGTTGCATATTGTCACTATTATACCATCTTTGCGAGCACATCCAGGCTAATTGGCAATTTTGCGGCCATATTTTTAACGCCAGTGGCTGTTATAACCATGTCGTTTTCTATGCGCACACCAAAGCCTTCTTCGGGGATGTAAATGCCAACCTCGTTAGTCAACACCATGTTTTGCTCAAATGTTTGTGGCTGACCAAGCGGGTCGTGCACGTCAACGCCAAGCCCATGGGTTATAGCGTGTGGCATGTACTTAAAAATATGGCTGTTGTCGAGCAGCGGTTTATCAATGAGCCCCAGTTTGATCATTTCTTCGCCCATAAATGTATAGGCGTCGGTGAGCACTTCTTTTACTGACGTACCCGGTTTTACGAGTGTCTCAAAGTGGTCATGAGCGCGCTCAACCGCTTCGTACACAGCACGCTGGCGATCGGTCGGCACGGTAAGCGGCACAGTGCGTGTAATGTCTGCCGTGTAATTGTTAAGACGGGCGCCAACATCTGTTAAAAGCCAATTACGCAATGGGTCGTTTGCGGCGGGCGCATGTAAAATACAGGTTTTTGCGCCGCTTGCGACAATTGGGTCAAAACCGTGTACGGCGCCGCGTTTGCGGAATTCGTAATATAGTTTCGCGTCAGCTTCGCACTCATTTTTGTAATGTTTGAGTTCGGGCAATAGTGCCAGCAAGCCATCGACCGTAATGTCGACGGCCTTTTGGATGGCGGCGATTTCGGCAGGCTGCTTTATGGCACGCATTTTGGCTAGCGTTAGTCGTAAGTCAATGCGTTCGCTACTTTTTGCAGCCGCGTACACTTTGCGTGGCGCAGCGTTTGGTTGGAACCCATACAACTTTGGCGTTTTTGGCTCAATGACGTAGGCGTGCTTTTTGCCTGCCAACAATTTTTTAAGCACGGTACGGCCTTGTTGTCGGTCAAGCACGTTTTTAATACCGCTTATTTTGGTGGCGTTGGCTGCGCTTAATCCACCATCAAATGTCTGTTGATAGCGACTAAGCGTAGGGGCGATAAGCCATTCGTCGCCTGTGTCAACATTTAAAAGGAGTTGCCAGTCTGGTTCTTCTATACCTGTTAGGTACCAAAAATTACCTTCTTGTTTAAACGCAAAAGGCTGATCGTTGTCGCATTGCATAGCTCCAAAACCGGCGAGTGCTACAAAACTGTTAGCCTTGAGTTTGCTGCGTAATGTGGCACGATTGCGGGTAAAAAATGCGGCGTCCATTATGCTGGTGGCAATTCTGAGTCAATATTACGCTGTTCTTTATGTACCATGCGGCCGCTTTGGTCGACATCGTAAATAGCAATCGTGCCAAACACAAATTCGGTTTTGCCAATGTCATCATCACTAATATTTTCGATAAATTTCATAAGTGAGCGAATTGAATTGCCATGAGCCGACAAAATAACATTTTCGCCTTTGCGCACATGGTCTAACACTTCGCTTCGGTAAAACGGCACGCTGCGCGCATAGACGTCTTTAAGCGATTCGCCGCCGGGAATTGGGTAGTCCCAGCCACGGCGGATACCATTAAACACTTCTTCGCCGACTTTTTGTTTGACTTCCCATTTGTTGAGACCGGTGTATTGGCCATAATCGCGTTCGTTAATCGCCCAGCGGCGATCGTATGGCAGGTCGGTTTGACCTTGGGTCTTTAAAAGTGACTGCAACGTTTCGAGTGTACGGATTTGTTCAGAGGTAAAAGCGTGATCAAAATGCATGTCGCGCAATTTTTCGCCCATAAGTTGAGCGTCACGGTGGCCTTTGTCAGTTAGGTGCACGTCGGTAAGGCCGGTCCACTGGCCGGTTGCGTTCCATTCTGATTCGCCATGGCGGACAATAACGAGTTTGCCGGTAAGTTGTGTCATGCGCTTATTATACACAACCAGCAAAGTTCTTATCTTGTGACAACGGGTACAATATTGTATTATATTTCTTGTCGTTTGCAATATGGCCACACCGAAAGGAGCCAAACTTGCATGGCACGTACCAAAGCTGAAAGGGAGTTACTTGACAGGGTAGCCGAGCAAGCAATGACCTTTCTCAGCGACCTGACAGAACGCTACCACAGCCAAGAGAGTGTTCGGCTGGACAACGCACATGTTGTCATTGGCGCGGCACTGGGTTTGCCTGCGTCGCAGGTGCTCACATTGCTGCAAGCGCTTGTGCGCCAAAAACGCATCAGGCTTGAGCAGCGTGGCCAAGGCCAAGTGCAGGTTTATCCACCGCTAACGGGCGCCAAGTTCAAGAAGGGCCAAAAGCCTAATCTTGGCAGAGTCATGCGCCAAGCAGAGCGTACAATTGCGCGCAGTGCCCAGGCCGAAGAAGCACGTCAGCCCAAGGAGCTGACCGATCTCGAACATCTGCAACTTCATCACGATGAACTGCATCGACAGTTCGATGAAGTAACTCGTGAGCTCGAAAAGGCCAGGAACAAAGTCCAGGCTGCGGACCGTGGTCGTGAAGGTGCCGAGAGCGCATACAGTTCGCTTGAGCGCAAGCACAACCAACTCAAGAGCGACTTGCAGCTGGTCAAAAACAATCTGCAAATCGCCGAAGGGAAGCTCGAGAAAATACCCGGGCTCCAACGACGCATTCAGGAACTGGAGGCGCGTATCGCCGAACTAGAGGGCCAGCTCGCCCAAGCTGATCTTGTCGATGATGACCAAGTCGAAGAGCTCCGTGCTCTCGGTTATGTGACAGGAGGACATCATGGCGATAACCAACGATGAAATCCTGAAGGCACTTCGCGAAAAGCACAACGGCATTCTCCGTTTCGTCAACAAGAACCTGATCGAAAAGCTGGCGCGATCGTTGTCTAAGGCAACGGTTAATCAGTATTATCAACAGGTAATTGATGACATGCTCGCCGAGCTTGCCGACCGCGATAAGGTTGTCATCGAAAAGACGGATTCGGGCTGGTATACGCTAATCGCACTGCCCGAAGCGCTCGAAGCCGAACGTCAACAAGCTGAGGGGGACGACCAAACCGTGCCAGCTCCCGACGGTCAGAACAAGACAACCTATGCCCGGGACTCCCGCGGTAAGGATTTGGCCTCGACCCTACCCAAAAATAGTGTAAGCGAGGTGACAGTCACGCCTGGGGACGACGCCGCAGTCGCAGAGTTTAACGAAACGGCTCGCGAGCTCGTCATCGAAAATCTCAAGGCGCACAAGAAGACGAAGTTTGCCGAAACTGAACTCCTGGCCACCATCTCGGCCATCCTGACGGAACTCGGTTTTGGTTCGGACATCCAAACCGTGGGCGGCCTGCCACGCAAGGTGCTTGCGCACATGGAGCGGATGAAGGACTTCAAGGAGGTGACAAAGCTTGGTGGGCCAAGGTTACTGGAGCTCGTACTCAGTAAGCCAACGAACCGTGAGGTTATCGCTTCGCTCTTGAAGGACCTCCGCAAGACGGAAGGCGACCTCGAGGCTGCGCAAGCCGAGAACACGCGACTTCAGGCTCGCGTTGCCGAGCTCGAAGCCAGGCCGGCGCCCAAATCAGCGATTTCACCTGACAAGCTGAAAGAACTGCTCAATCAGCTCAGCGAAGCCGAAAGGCAAAACGAACAGCTGAACGAGCAGGTCGAACGACTGACGCGCGCAGGCGAAGAACTTGGCAGGGATCTCAACAATACCAAGGAAGAGCGCGATGCGTTCCAAAAGCTGAACAAAGAAGCCCAAACAAAAGCCGATGGACTCCAGGAACAGCTCACTACCAAGCTGCAGGAGCTGCAGCGCTCTGAAGCCAAGGTGATTCGCCTGCAGACTGAGCTCCACAGGCTCAAGCAGGAAGAGACGGCAGAGCTCGACGATGCCACGCTCGCGGAACTCCGAAAGCGCGGCATCATCGACTAACGACCGCCTCGCCAGGCGTAAAATTGGCAGGCGCAGCTTCGCGCTGCAATGTTTGGGGTAACACCCAGGCAGGCCACCCGCGCATTACCGCGTGGGTGGCCGTTTTTAATTGAATTCCTTGGCAAAAAGGCGTACCATTAGCTCGTTATGAAAATCACCAAAATTATTTCCCGACCAATATTAGATTCCCGCGGCGTCCCAACCGTAGAAGCCGACGTTTACTTACAAGATGGCAGCATGGGCCGTGCCGCCGTACCAAGTGGCAGCAGCACAGGCAGCGGCGAAGCGTTAGAACTCCGCGACGGCGGCGAAGCGTTTAATGGTAAAGGTGTCAGCAAGGCTGTTGCTAACGTGACCGAAATTATCGCCCCAGCGCTCATTGGCAAAGACGCCAGCGACCAACACAATATTGACCAAACTTTGATCGACCTCGACGGCACAGAAAATAAAAGCAAGCTTGGTGCCAATGCCATTCTGGCCGTCAGCCTTGCAGCTGCTAAAGCCGAAGCAATGTCGCAAAAGTTACCTCTGTTTAAATACGTTGCGGCGCTTGTCGACAACACAACGTTTACCATGCCGATGCCGCTTATGAACGTTATTAATGGCGGCAAGCATGCGTCAGGTTCGACTGACATTCAAGAATTTATGATTGTGCCCGTTGGCGGCAAATTATTTGTTGATCGCATGGCCATGGGCGCCGAAATTTTTATGGCGCTTAAGAAAGAGTTAGAAAGTCGCGGCTTCGGTACCACCGTTGGTGACGAAGGCGGTTTTGCCCCAGCCGTCAAAGGCAACGAAGAAGCCTTGCAGCTTTTAGTCGCCGCTGTTGGCCGCACTCAATACAAACTGGGCACCGATGTTAAATTCGCACTCGACGTTGCCGCCAGCGAGCTAATTAACACCCAAGGTAACTACGAGCTCAAAACCGAAAACCGTACACTGAGTTCCAGCAAAATGGTCGCCTCGTACAAAGACCTCTGCACACGCTACCCAATTATGTCCATCGAAGACGGCTTGGGCGAAAACGACTGGGAAGGCTGGCACCAGCTTAATGTAGAGCTTGGCGCCGACGTACAACTTGTGGGCGACGACCTGCTGGTAACCAACACCAAACTGTTGCAGCGCGCCATTGCCGAACATTCTGCCAATGCGATTTTAATTAAACCAAACCAAATCGGCACATTGACCGAAACTGTTGCCGCTGTCCAAATGGCCCACGACGCTCACTGGAATAGTGTTATGAGCCACCGTTCGGGCGAAACCGAAGACACTACCATTGCCCACCTCGCCGTTGGCCTGCACTGTGCACAAATTAAAACCGGCTCGCTCAGCCGCAGCGAGCGTTTGGCCAAATACAACGAATTAATGCGGATCGAAGAAATACTTTAGGCGTTTGCCAAAAGTTCGCGCACCTCTGTTATATCGCGAGCTTCCATAAGTTTGGCCCGCAGTTCAGAGGCGCCGTCAAAATCACGCACATAAATTTTAAAGAAACGCTTGAGCGGCGCAAATTGGCGCTCTGGCCAGGTTGCCTCGAATAAACCTAAGTGGCGATTAAGCATGCCGAGCAACTCTTGTTTGCTATGTTCCCGCGGCTCGGCTTCAAAACAAAATACATTAGTGAACACGCCCCGGCCAATCATAATGCCATCGACGCCGGTTTGCTTGGCAAGTTCCAGCCCGTGCTGACGGTTTTGTACATCACCGTTGCCAATAATTAAGGTTTGTGGCGCGATTTCGTCCCGCAGTTTTACTGCTTTGGCGATTTCGTCCCAGTGCGCCGGCACCTTGCTCATTTCTTTTGCAGTGCGGCCATGCACCGTTAGCGCCACAATGTCTTGTTGCAACAAAAAGCCCAGCCATTCTTCGGTGTTTTTAGTCTTAAACCCAATGCGCGTTTTAACGCTGACCGGCAGGCCGGCGGTTTTGGTGGCGGCAATAATTTCGGCGGCCAAAGCCGGAGTTTGAATAAGCCCCGAGCACGCGCCTTTTTTGATCACATCTTTAACTGGGCAACCCATGTTAATGTCGACGCCAGCGTAACCCATTTCGGCTAGGCCCTTGGCCATTTCGGCAAAATGCTCGGGGTTAGTGCCCCAAATTTGAGCGACCATAGGCTGTTCGTCAGGCGTGAATTTTAAACGAGTCACCGTACTTTCGCGACCTTTGGGGCTGCAAAAACTATCGGTGTTGGTAAATTCGCTAAAAAACACATCTGGCGCGGCGGCTTCGGCCACGACATTCCTAAAAACTGTGTCGGTTACGCCGTCCATAGGCGCCAACACAAAAAAAGGTTTGGGTAAGGTTTGCCAGAAATTCATCTGTAGTATTATAAAACATTTAGGGTTAAAAATCTATTGCTTGAACACGACGCCAAAACACAATACAATAACTGACGGCCATAACTACGAGGCTTGAGTTAAACAAGGGAGAAAGTTCTGACAGACCAGCAGCCTCCGCTGTCCAGCTCGCACGTTGCAGTGTGCCCGGATCCGGACTGTAACGAGCGGTACGGCGCGCAAGGCTTCAACCCCGAAAACGCCGAGTCCAGAGCTAGGGACGCAGCAGCGCAATGCGAACACACCACTAGGAGTTCTTCAACGCGGCACGAAGTCCCCAATCCCTACTAAACGGCAAGCCTAGCGAATAGGAGATACTGCGTGAGCGAACCCGAGCCGACACAATCCGCTTCCAAGCTGTGCACCGTTTGCGGGAAAAAGCACATCGCCTTCGACTTCACCAAGGCAGGGGCTCAGCAAAAAGCCGCTGATGCAGCAAACAACTGCACTCATGAAGAACCCAACAAACTGCATGATGCGTCATAACTGATGGCCAGTCTGGACCGCGGCGCCCCTGCGCCGCGGTCCAGACACCCAACCCCCTAGTTTTTGCCCGCAATCGCCGGCCACACCAGCTTTGTTTTACCCTCGCCAATCACGGCCACAATTTGGTCGCGCTTGGCGTTTTTTAATGCCCGCAAACTACCAAACGAATGGATGAGTTTTTTGCGCGTGGCCGGCCCAATACCCGCGATTTCTTCCAACGGACTCGCCGTTTGCCGCTGTCGTTTAAGCACCGTGTGGTAGCTAACAGCAAAGCGGTGCGATTCGTCGCGCACCCGCTGCAACAGCTTAACAATGTGCGAATCTTTGGGCAAAAGCACCACGTAAAAATCGTCAAAATCGCTTACGAATGCTTCGGGGTAATGGCTGGTGTCCAGAGTGACGCCTGACCGGGCTTTATGAATCACAATTTCTTCTAACCGCTTAGCCAAACCAATGGCCGGAATATGCACGCCACGCTCGTCCAAGGCGTCCAACGCCGCCCCAAGCTGGCCTTTGCCGCCGTCAATTAAAAGCAAATCTGGTTTTTGCCAGTCCAAATGTTTGCCACTAAAGCGGCGCAGAATAACTTCGTTCATGTGGGCAAAGTCGTTGTTGCCAGGGATACGCATCTTAAATTTGCGGTATTCGGCTTTATCGGCCAAACCGTTGGTGGCGACAACCATACTGGCCACGTTGTTAGTGCCTTGCATGTGGCTAATGTCGTAGCCTTCTATGCGGCGCGGAATTTTGTGTAAACCCAATAATTTATCCAACCCAGCCAGCGCCTGGTCCTTACTAATATCCATAAACTCGCGGTCACTAAACAAAATTTGTTTTTGCAATTCTTTGAGGTTATAGATTTGGTTGCGGCGTTTGGCGGCGACTTCAAAATCGTGGTGGGCGGCGGCGACTTTCATTTCGGTTTCAAGCTGATTAATCAATTTGACCCGTTCGCCTTTTAAGTAAAGCATTAATTTGCGCAACGTTTTTTTGTAATCGCTGCTGGTGATTTTTTGCTCTTCTACCCCCGGGCACAAACCCAAATGATACTGTAAACACACCCGCGGTGGCATAGTCGCGTGGGTCGAATACGGGAAAATTTTACGCAAATACCGCAGCGCTTTTTTAACCGCGTAGCCATTATAATACGGGCCAAAATAATCCGCCCCATCATCTTGTGGCTGACGAGTAAAACTAATGTACGGGTAGGGGTCGCGCATGTTTATACGCACAAAAAGTTGTGACTTGTCGTCTTGCAGCAAAATATTGTAGCGCGGTTTGTAGCGCTTGACCATTTCGCTTTCGAGGAATAACGCGTCAATTTCTGATTCAGTCACAATCCAGTCTGTGTCATAAATTTCGCCCACCAACACATCTGTTTTGGCGTCGCGCTGGCGACTGTCTTGGAAGTACTGGCGCACGCGATTTTTAAGCACCGCCGCTTTGCCGACGTAAATAATCTGCCCTTTGACGTTTTTATGAAAATACACGCCAGGCTGATTGGGCAGCGTTTTTAATTTAGCTTCGAGTTTTTTGTTCATTACTGTTTATTATTGTATACGATATTTGGGCATAAAAAAATTGCCGAGTGGCAACAGGGGGTTCGCGGCCCCGAGCGCGCGGTGCGCCCGGGGCCGGAGCCGGTCAGGAGTTGGTGTTGGCGACGTAGCACTGTGCCTTCGCGTTGGTGGTGTCGTCGATGTACTTGTAGCCGCTGACGAGCGACGTACCCTCGGCGTACCAGGTGCTGTCCACCCTGAAGGTGGCGAGCGCCTCGGTGGCGGTGTTGAGGGTGTCGGTCTTGCCGGCGACGCACCACATGCTGCCGTCCAGGTTGGACACGGTGCCGATGACCCCGCTGGTGGTCTCGACCATCACGTGCCGTCCGGCGTCGTAGGAGATGATGATCTCCTCCTTGCCGCGGTCGGCGCTGTTGTGGATGTAGCTGACGCTGCCGGTGTCGAGTGCCGGGCTGGCGCTCGCGGTGTTCGGGACGAACAGGGCGGCCAGCGCGGCGACCAGGGCGAGCATGAGCTTCAACATCTTGATGTGCTCCTCCGTAGGCTCTTGCTGTCAGTTGACAGTGAAACATATCATAATATAAATAAACAATCTAGTCAAGTAATTTGACCCTTTCACTGCAAAAATGGTATAAAAATATTCGTCCGACGACACAAGGAGGAGTCATTACCGACGCCGACAACAAGCAGCTTCGCCATAACGTGCTTGGTGCCTTAGCCGAGCGACTGCACACCATAAAAATGGGTGACGCACCTTGGCATGAATTCCACCAGACTGGGGTACTGCTAAGCGAACTTGCCGAGTCACTGTGGCTGCTTTACGGCTACAGGCGCGGAAACGATTACATGGCCACGCTGGACGCCGCCATACACTATTTCACCAAGGCGCGCGACCTTGCAGAGTCCAACGAAACCGGGCACGAAAACACACTGGCGCGCGCCCAGATCAATTGTGACAGCCTGCGTGCCTCGTACCGCTACAACAGATTGGTTGAAAACACACCAGTCACTGCGGCGGAAGCTTTGAGCGCCGGTTTCCACGCGACAATCGACGTTCTCGAAAAGCTTCAAAAGGAAGTGCCGGCAGCGCTCCAGGCTCGCGTTCGGCACCAGCAGGCAATCGCTCACGCCTTTGCACTTGAAGTGTGCAACTGCTCGGTCCAGCACTATAATGATGCCTTCATTTTGCTATCGCAAGAAGATGGCAAGGATAGCCAGCAAGCTTTCCGTACGCTTCAATTCATTGCTGCGCTACGTGCGGCAAAAAACGGCACCATGATGCAATGTCGCGTGTATGCCGAAATCGCGCTTGTTTCTGCCCGACAAAACAACGACCGTCAACACGAACTGCGCGCCTTGCTTATCAAAAATTTTGGCGTGTTGGGCGAAAAACTGTGTTGCGCCAAGCGTGACGGCTTCGCCGCGTTTTACTTGTAAGTCGGACTGTAGAGCTTAGGCTTTACCGCTCAGCCGCGTTACTGCTGCCCCTTCCGCGCTCAGTTACTGGGGCGCGGGAGGGTGGAACGCAAAATATTCAAACCATATGCGTACATAACCAAGGCTATAATAAATCCAAGTCCCATAATAAAGATAAAAAAATCACTCCACGGCGTTGTTATGGTTAACACACCACCAGCCAAAGCCGCAATAACACAGCCAAGTCCGCTCCACCCAATAATCGTCCAGCGGCGGCCTGGTCGTTTTGTAGCGTGCACCATTATTAAAACAGCGCCAATGAGTAGCGCGAATGCCACCACAACATGCGCAACCAGCAACCCATTGTGGAGCGGCGATGGCAGCTCGTTACTTGCGGCGTCATATGGCGCAATTGTGCCCATTGCCAGGCCAAGCACAAATTCAAGCACCAGGCCAATTTGTATTCCTTTAAGACTTTTTTCGAGCATGTAAGAATTTGTTGCTTCCATGCCTTAAGTATACGCTAAACTGCCGCGAGTTGGTCGGCGCATTTTTGCGAACACGTCTGTTGTGTGGTCGCACATTTTTCACAAATAAGGACTAGGTTATTGCAGCTTTTTACAGCGCAATTTTCGTAATTGCTTGTTTTGGCGTGACAGTGCACGCATTCGCCAATATCTTTACTGTGATCCGAAAATTGCTGACGCATGCGCTTGTTAAAAACATAAAGCGAGCCTTCCCACAAACCGTCGTCGCCGTATTTTTCGCCGTATTTTACAATGCCGCCATCAATTTGATAGACCTCTTTAAAGCCGCGATTTTTCATGAGCGCGCTTAAGACTTCGCAGCGCACACCGCCCGTACAGTATGTGACCACAGGTTTGTTTTTAATGTCATTATATTTGTCGCCTTCAAGGTCGTTTAAAAAGTCACGAGTCGTGCGTGTGTCTGGTACGACTGCGTTTTTAAACTTACCGACGGCCGCTTCGTAGGTGTTGCGACCATCAAAAAACACAACGTCGTCGCCACGTTCTTCGACTAATTTGTGCACTTGTTCGGGGCTGAGGTGTTTACCCCCACCGACTACACCGTGGTCATCGACCGTAATCTCGTCAGGTACGCCAAAGGTGACAACCTCCGGCCGAACGCGTACGCTTAGGCGCGGGAAATCATCCCGCTCACCCTCGGACCATTTAAACGTAATCCCCTTCATTGGGCCGTAGCCTTTGGTAGCTTTTACGTACGCTTTAAGATCATCCAGCTCGCCACCAACCGTACCGTTTAAACCGTGCTTAGAAATTAAAATCCGCCCCTTTAAATTAAGCCGCTCGCACAGCGTCTTTTGCCACAATTTGACTGCCTCTGGGTCAGCAAGCGGCGCAAATTTATAGTAAAGGAGAATTTTTTGCATCGAACAATATTATACCATAAGACTTGCGCTTTACCTGCTCTTTTAGGTATACTATTTGTAATACGACTGGACGAGCCAGTCCGCTATGCTTGCAGAGGCTGAGCGCCTCGTTAATACAAAAATATTTTAAGAGTCTTAACTATGGGAACAACACGCAAAACAATCAGTATTTTTTGGCGCGAAAGCAAACGTCGCCCCTGGCACTTGGCAGGCGTTCTTACATGCTGGCCGATCGGTGTGGCGCTGCAAGAGATGATTTTACCCCTGGTCATCGCCCAAACAATCAACAAACTTGTACAAAATGCCCAACACAGCACAAACACGTGGTCAGAATTTACGCCTTATCTGGCGCTATTCCTCTTGGTGGGCATTGTGGGGCAAGCATTTGTTTTTTGGGGATTGTCACTTATTATCCGCCTGCAAACTGACGTCCGTAAGAGCCTAGAAAACAGGATTTTTAATTGGCTCCTACAGCAAAGTCTCGACTTTCACAACAATAGTTTTAGTGGCGCTTTAGTTAACCAAGCTAATCGCTTTGCAAGCGGGTTTGTTGCGATCACCGATATTTTGCTCAACCAGGCCATGGAAACATTAGTTAAATTTATTGTTGCTGTTGTAGTACTACTGTTTTTGGCGCCAGTTATTGCGTTTGCGCTGGTTATCTGGACGATATTTTTTGCCTGGCTTAACATAACACTGACGCGCAAGCGCATTAAATTGTCGCGCATTGCATCAAAAGCAGACACTGTGTTGACTGCACATTTAGCCGACAGTATATCTAACGTTGGTACCATTAAAGCTTTCGCACGCGAAGACGACGAAGGCGCTGCTTACTTTGCCAAATCGCACGACCGTGCAATTAAAAAATTCCGTGCCTGGCGCCGCGCCATTCGCAACGGCAGCATTACAGCACTTATGATGACTGGCTTACAATTTATTGTGCTTGTACTGTCAATCTATGCAGTCATGCAAGAACATGTCCAAATTGGTACACTACTATTAGTTCAAGTGTACGTCACGCAACTTATTGTATCGTTATGGAGCTTGAGTTCGATCACACGTGGCTTAGAACAAAACTTTAGTGATGCAGAAGAAATGACCGAAATCCTGCACCGCCAGCCAGACGTCCAAGATCCTGAAAACCCGCAACCGTTTAACGTACCTCACGGCGAAATCACTATGGACCATTTTGACTTTAGTCACAGCGACACAAAAGATGACCCGTTATTTACCGATTTCACGCTCCACATAAAACCAGGCGAAAAAGTCGGACTTGTTGGACAATCAGGTTCGGGTAAAACGACACTTACTAAATTATTACTGCGTTTTGCCGATATCGACAAAGGAGCCATTTTAATTGATGGTCAAGATATTAGTCACGTGAGCCAAAGCGATTTGCGTAGTCACATTGCCTATGTGCCGCAAGAACCACTGTTGTTTCACCGCACTATCCGCGAAAATATTGCCTATGGCAACCCTGCCGCCAGTGATGAAGCAATTACCACAGCCGCCACACGCGCCCACGCCGCCGAATTCATCGACAAACTCCCGCACGGCTACGACACCATGGTCGGCGAACGCGGCGTTAAACTAAGCGGCGGCCAGCGCCAGCGAATTGCCATTGCACGCGCCATACTAAAAGACGCGCCAATTTTAGTGCTTGACGAAGCCACCAGTGCATTAGACAGCGAAAGCGAACGCCTCATTCAAGACGCGCTTAAAGAGCTCATCAAAGGGCGCACTACTATTGTTATTGCCCACCGGCTGAGCACAATTCAGCATATGGACCGCATTGTCGTGCTCGAAAAGGGCGCCATAAAAGAACAAGGCTCGCACGACGAACTACTAAAACGTGGCGGCATTTATGCGCAGCTTTGGTCGCATCAATCGGGCGGATTTATTGAGGAATAAAAACAAAGCCAGCGCTGATCTGCTGGCTTTGTTCATGTGTTAAGGTTACTTTTGTTCTTCGGTTTCGGTGGGCTCAGCGCTTTCTTCGGCGCCATTTTCTGCCTCAGGCTCTTCGCCTTCTTGAGCTTCACCAGCAGCAGCTTCGTTCTGTGCAGCGAGCGAACTTGGTTCATAGGCGCTTGCTACAACGACTTCTGGATCAGTTAAAATCTCCACACCTTTTACAGGCGCAATGTCGGCGACGGTGACATGGTCACCAGGTTCGGCAAGTTTTTCGCCAGGAACCTCAAGCACGTCTGGCAAGGCTGCGGGCAACGCCTGTACTTGCACTGCTTCGAGTGCCTGCAGCACAACCAAGCCGGCTTTTTCGGCCGGCGTTTCGCCTTCACCGGTGACCTTTAGTGGGATCTCGGCTTCAACCTTTTCGTTTTGCTTTACAGCATACAGGCTTAAGTGTCTAAGGGAATGCTTTACAGGATCGACATCGGCCGACTTAATCATTGTAAGCTGTTTCTTACCATCAATTGTCACTTCGACAACATGGTGCTTACCGGCGGCGCGCCACACTTTTGTGGCGGCAATAGCCTGCGCACTAAATGGAGTCGTCGCAACATCGTGTCCATAAATAATACCCGGCACGAGGCCCTGTTTGCGAAGTTGTTTAACTTTTTTGCCAACAACGGTACGGTCTTCTGCTACTAGCGTAATTTTGTCACTCATGAAATACCTCCATATCAGATGTACTTACATTATAGCAAATATACTGTTCCCTAGCTTAAGCATGGTAGAATAAAATCATGCTATTTGGAATAAGCTTGGCCGACGCCATTCACGCTATGGGCGTCATCGGTATTTTAGGAATTGTTTTTGCTGAATCAGGGATGCTTATAGGGTTCTTTTTGCCTGGGGACACCTTATTATTTACGGCAGGTTTTTTGACCCAACAAGGGGTGTTAGCGATAAACATCCACGCGCTTGTTATTTTAATCGCTGTCGCAGCCATCGCCGGCGACAATATCGGGTATTACATCGGTCACCGTGTTGGTCGTAAACTATTCACCAAGTCTAATTCATTACTTTTCCAGCAAGAAAACCTACATAAGGCAGAAGCCTTTTACGAAAAATTTGGACCAATCACCGTACTCATTGCACGCTTCGTCCCTATCGTGCGCACCTTCGCTCCTGTCGTGACCGGTATAAGTAACATGACCTATGGGACATTTTTAATGTACGACATTGCTGGCGCCTTGTTATGGTCTGGTATTGTAACCTATGTTGGTTATTACGGCGGCGCATTCTTGCAGGCTCATGGGGTGAATGTGGAGTTGCTTATTATGCCTGTTATAGCGACTGCCATATTAATTACAATTATTTCTCCAATCTATCATCTCCTAAAACAGAAACATCAGACTAGCACGCGAAAAAAAGAAGTGCTATAGTCTTACAGGTGCTTAATTAGCCTGTAAAATTACTTAACGTCAGCTTGGATTTACCGTATACCTCTCCAGGTTAGTTTGAAGACTATGGAATATCGTGGAAAAAAGACAGATTTTAATACATTTAAAGTAGGGACTATTTTTAACCCTATCCAAATTAGTGGGAAGGTTAAGGCTGTCGGCAACGAGATTGTTCTCACATATCCTTCACGTTTAGAAGCAATGTCACTTGACCCATCACAAATAGCTCAAAATAATAACCTCATATATCCAGCCGGACAAATTAACTTTAGCGTTGATATTACTAAGAAAGTTCACGTTCGTATAAATAAGCAAAACAGTGAGATTACTGTTAGTCAGACCTCTCCGCGCCATTCGCTCATACGACACGCTGCATTAATAATGCTAGAGGCACTGGGTGTTAACGATGGTCTTGATATTAATGTTGAAGATACGGTTAATTTGCGCCATTGTGGCCTCGGCTCAAGCAGTTCTTTGATCGCGTCAGTCGCATCAGCTATAAATGAGCTTTATGGTCGGCCCTTGAGTCCGTTGCAGTTAATTCGCTACTGCGCTCAAAACCATGGTGAAGAAATCGACGGCGCCGAAAACTGCCTGATGCCTGTCCAGTGCATTGGCGGATCTGGCGCGTGCGGCCATTTCCAGGGCGGCTTGGTCATTATTGCCGGTCTAGCTAATCCTATTTGTTTAAAAGATCTGCCAGAAAATCTTAGTGTCGTTATAGGTGTGCCAAAAGACTTCAAGCATCCTGATTCACAAATTATGATGAAAGCAGAAATTGATAATATAAACGGCTTTAAACGCGTCGGCAAAGAGTACAGCCAAGCGATTGCATACCGTGTATTACATCAAGTGATTCCGGCTGCGCAAGAAGGCAATTTACAGCCCCTTAAAGAACTTATTTTTGATTACCGTTGGGATATGGGTGGCATCCAAAATTGCGCTTTTGCTTATCCACAAGTAGTTGATTTGGCAGAAAAACTCCGGCCCTTGCGCGAAGATGATGAGGTTAAAATTTTATCACTTTCGTCAGTCGGGCCTGGATTTTTCGCACTTACGAGCAACTCCGATAAAATTAAAGCTATATTCGAAAATCTTAACATGAAGACCATAGTCACAAAACCTCATAACGATACGTATAGGGTGTTGCGAATTACCTAGTCTTCGTTCTTGCGCTCGATCTCGCGGGTGACTAATTTACGCAAGATCTCAGCTTTTGTTGTACCGGTTCGCAAAGCAGTCCAACGCAAGTAGTTATAAATTTCTCGGTCAATAAAGAAGTTAAATCGAAGGTCTTTTGTTTCTATAGTGTTATCTTTTATAAACTTGGCGACGATTGATTCGATGTTATCGGCGTCATAATAATGCTTGCTTACAAAACTGTTGTTAACACCAACATTGAATGTCCCTTCGTCGGCTTTGTTTTTTCTTATAAGCAAGAGGATTGGTTTCTTCTGCTGGATAGCAGTCGCGACCTGAAAACCGGCGCCAAAACTACTGTCACTTACTTCTGCAATAACAATATCTGAACGCGCGAGTGCTTCTATATGTTCTTGATACGTATTTTCCCAATGTTCCTGGCTGGCGCGCTTACCTTCTTTCATGTACAAATAGGCAGGCTCGACCCAGTCGGCGGCGAGCATTGCACCTTGGGCGTGAATGGCTTTTACAATCGCCCTGTAGTTACCGATATTTGCAACGGCCTTTTGTGAAGATGCAATAAAGTGAATTATCATTACTATTAACCTTTTTAGATTACCTGTAGAATTCTACACTTTATTACGTAGTTATGCAAAACTTAATGCCAAACTTTGTTCACTAAACTTACTATTTACGATTTCTTCCCAGCTGAGAGGCTGCACGCCCCTCCTGTAAAATTGCAATGTGGCGGCCAGAATTGCAGTATGCGCTGCGACTTCAAGACTGACACCCGTTGCTAAGCTAGCGCATATAACTGCTAGGGCCTGGTCGCCGCAACCAGTCGAATCAAAGTCAGTTCTATCGGTCACAATATTTGGTACGGGTATATGACACTTTTGCGTTTCGGTAAACAAATATGCGCCATGTTTCCCAGCAGTGATCAAAACATTTTGCGCACCCATACTCTTTAAAATAGCGGCTGCCCGGCCCGCAGATGAAAAATCTTTAACCGTTATGCCCGTTATACACTGAACTTCTTGTACGTTGGGTTTTATAAAAAACGCACCCTCACTTAATAGCTGCGCCATAACACATGGCACAGCGTTATGAGCTAATCCCCCGCAATCAATCATTATATTAAGCCCAAGTGCCCTTGCTTTTTGCATAGCATAATCGAGTGTTTCAGAAGGACACTCAAGTGTAAACACAATATACCCATTATTACTGGCAACACTCTGGAATAAACTATCAGCAGCATCGACGTCATACCTATTAAATTTCGCCGAGGCACCCGGCAAAAAGGTGGTGTTACTTTCACCTTCGCGATCAATTGCGATTAAGGCAATACCAGGAAACGATTTACTCGTCTTATCTATGGTCATAAAATCAGTATTAACGCCAGAATGGTACAAAGCAGCCATTGGTACCTTCCAAAGCCCTAGGCTGTCTTCTGAGGTACGACCAACGAGCGCCACCTGTCCTTTATGCAGCAATCGTGCAGTCATGTCAGCAATATTGCGCGCTTTACCACCAGGCCCTATCACTGTTTCATGCGTCCAAGAAGTTATAATATCTGTATTTGGCGAACCAACAACTAAGACTGCTGTGTCCATTGCGAGTCTCGGATTTCTAGATTATTATTTTTCTTCGTCCATGTCTCTCACGAGCAGTTCACGAACTACTTCAGCCTTTGTCTTCCCTGTTTTAAACGACTTCCACCGTAAGTGGTTATGCAACTGCCTATCTATGACAAAATTAAAACGCAAATCTTTATTTTTTATAGTATTTTCTTTAATAAAATTATCTAATATTTTTTCTAAATTAGAAGAATTATATATTTTGCAGATTATAAAATCATTCTCTAGGCCTGTTGCATACGATATATGCGCGCTGCTCTCTTCTACTAATAAAAGAATCGGCTTGCGACTATTAATTGCCAATCCAACTTGATAGCCAACGCCAAACGTGCTTGCGCCAGATGCCTCTGCTATAAGCAGTTCAGCGCTCTGTAGCGATGTTTCTGCATCTTGAACCATGTTTTTCCAATCAACTCCCTCGAGCTGACCTTTGTTCGTTGCATTTTGCTCACGTAGTAAAGCAGTTTCTGTCCAGTCACCAACTAAATTATGACCAAGACGGTAGATAATATCACGAATAAACCGATAAGTCTTAATATCATGCTCTATATTACGAGCGTTTGCAGAAAGATAGATTAACATTTTACAATTTAATTTCCTACACTACATCTTATCATTTTGCTATTTTATTACAAGATACTCAAATATTACGAAAATCAATATTGTTTCTTACACAAACCTTGTGTATATATATCTCTTATACACAACATTTAAGCGAGGGTTTTGATTATGAAATTATGGGTTAAAGCTATTGTGCATTATACCGACGGCGTACTACTTGTTAAAGACGGCGAACGTGGCTGGAAGCTGCCTATGCGTAAAATCACCGACGAAGAAGATGTCCTGCTATGTGTTCGTAGATGTGTGCTTTTGCAAACTGGATATCGTGCGGCCAGGGCCCGTCTTTTTAAAATGCAGACACATGCAAAGACGGCTAAAAAGGGGGCAATTTTAGGTTTTGTCTTTGGATGCGAAATTAATACAGATATGCCGCTGCAGCGTGCAGAAGCAGAAGTTGGCTATTTTACACCGGATGAAATTCTGAAGCTCGCCAGTCAAAAGTTATTCGCTGACCAATTGTTGCTCGAACTTATTCTGCAGTATAAATCAGGTATGCAACCGATGTGCAATAATCCACTGGCGAGTTTAAGTTTTTGATTTGCGTATCAAAAAACTTGCATTTTCAAACAAATTACTGTTAGAGTGCCGACCAATGAGTCTACGATCCAATCTGTCGCCTATTACCATTAATGAAATCGATGACAATGATTCAAATGTGCATTAGAAAGGAGGATGCGGTGCCTGAAAAGATAGGCTTAAATTTAGGATATGTTTATGAGAAAGATGCTAACCATTATATTGACGAGGAGTGCGGTGTGATTATTATGTGTGGAGGAAAAGGTGAACGGCTACATCCTGAAACACTGGATCGGCCCAAACCTCTCGTCCCTGTTCGTGAACGTCCGATGGTTGACTATAGCCTGCGTCCGTAACAATCCATACTTTTGATGGCGTACCAGGAAAGAGATATTATAACCCTGTAGAAAACATAGCGTCAGCATTGCTATTTCTTTTAACAAAATTTAGAGAAAGTAACAAGACTAGTGGAAAATGGCAAACAGTCCCTAGATTTAGCTTACCTGGCGGACAAGAAGTTACAAACTTAGAAATGGCCCAAGCAATTGCAAAACGTTTAGGTAAGCAATTCGAATACAAGTTAGTGGAAGCAACTGATATAAGACCCGGCTACGATAGACATTATCCGGGGCCAGATGATTCTTTAATTCGGTTAGGATTCGTACCGTCACTTAGTCTATGGGACGGACTTGAGTGGATTAAATCTGAGGGGCGCCACCCTATAGCGTATAGTTAAAGTAGTTTTTATCAGACTTGGAGTATATATGCAACCTAAAAAGTGGAAAATTATAAGCCGCAAAAAAATCCTTGAAAACCAGCATCTCAATCTTGTGGAGGATCTAGTTGAGTTACCAGACGGAACGCGAGTACCCTACCTCAGGGAGTCACCAGCGACCCGGCACTCAGTCACAATAATTGCCTTAAATACAAAGAATCAAATCCTATTGCAAAAAGAGTATAGTTATCCGCCCAATGAAATTATGTGGCAACTCCCAGGTGGTACTGTTGATAATGGAGAAGATGTGCTATATGCAGCAAACAGAGAATTGAGTGAAGAATCTGGCGTCATTGCCCGCAAAATTCGAATGTTGGGATACTACTACACAAATAATCGTCGTTCTGATCAGAAGCAATACGTACTATTGGGTACAGATCTTTTAATGCATAAAAATAGCAGGGATCCAGAGGAATTTATAGATAATGCGTGGGTTACTATAACGGAACTAAAGGAAAAAATTTGCAAAGGCGAAATACACAATATTAACTTGCTCGCAGCTATCAATATGTGGCTAATTGAGACTAAAAATCTATAAGGCTGTCGAAAAGATAAACAATAAAACTACTGTTAGGAACGCAAATGTGCATCCTAGTTCTATGCTGGCCCTTACACTAAAGCAACTTCTTAAGATACGCCCCCGTGTATGACGCCGCGTTCGCTGCAATCTGCTCTGGCGTCCCTTCGGCAACGACTGTGCCGCCGTTGTCACCACCTTCTGGCCCCATATCTATAAGATGGTCGGCACTTTTTATAATGTCCAAGTTATGTTCAATTATTACCATGCTATTGCCAGCACTTACCAACGCCTGCAAAACGTGTAGTAATTTTTTAACGTCGGCAGAATGCAACCCCGTCGTCGGTTCGTCCAATATGTACAGCGTGCGGCCGGTAGGACGGCGACTAAGTTCACTGGCGAGTTTGATACGCTGTGCCTCGCCACCACTCAGAGTAGTTGCTGGTTGACCAAGTTTAATGTAGCCCAGACCAACTTCGTTAAGAGTTTCCATTTTGCGCGAAATGCTTGGAATATTTTCAAAAAAGGTCACTGCCTGCTCGACGGTCATTTCCAAAACGTCAGCAATGGTCTTGCCCTTGTAGTGGATTTCGAGTGCTTCGCGGTTGTAGCGTTTGCCTTTGCAGACTTCGCAGGTCACGTACACATCTGGCAAAAAGTGCATTTCGATTTTAATAACACCGTCGCCTTGGCAGTTTTCACAGCGACCGCCTTTAACGTTAAAACTAAACCGGCCAGCTTTATAACCACGTATATTGGCTTCGGGTGTGCTGGCGAACAACTCCCGGATTGGCGTAAATACGCCAGTGTATGTGGCCGGGTTGCTGCGAGGCGTGCGACCAATTGCTGATTGGTCAATAACAATAACTTTATCAAGCGCATCAATGCCATCTATAGCGTCGTGTTTGCCCGCGACTGCGTTAGCGCGATGCAAACGATGAGCAAGTTCTTTGGCCAATATATCGTTTACAAGCGTCGACTTACCAGAGCCAGACACGCCGGATACAACAGTCATAACGCCAAGCGGCACGGTAACATCAATGTTTTTGAGGTTGTGCTCGCGGGCGCCACGTATTATTAGTGACCTGTCTTTTACAAGTGTACGGCGTTTTTTAGGTACGGCGATAGACTCGGTGCCACTTAAGTACCTGCCGGTAATACTTTGTGAATCCTTAGCAACCTCGGCTGGCGTGCCTTGAGCCACAACATTACCACCGTGTACACCAGCGCCCGGGCCTATGTCGATCAAATAATCGGCTGCCCGAATTGTATCCTCGTCGTGTTCGACCACAATAACCGTGTTGCCTAAATCGCGCAGGTGGTGCAATGTCGCGATCAACCGATCGTTATCGCGTTGATGCAAACCAATTGACGGTTCATCCAGTACGTACAAAACGCCCTGCAAACCGGATCCAATCTGGGTGGCTAATCGGATACGCTGCGCTTCACCACCACTTAATGTATTGGCTGCGCGAGCAAGTTCAATATAACCTAAACCAACGTCTGTCAAAAAGCTCAAACGCGCTTTAACTTCACGCAGAATTTGCTTGGCAATAAATAATTCTTGCTCACTAAACGCAAAGCCTTCAGTAAATAATTTGAGCGCATCGTCAACGCTTAAACCGCAAACATCCATAATGTTGAGGTTTTGCACGGTAACCGCTAAAGCCTCGGGCTTGAGTCGTTGGCCGTGGCACGTTGTGCAGGCGCGCTCGCGCATAAAGCGTTCGATGTCTTTGCGAATGAATTCGCTTTCGGTTTCGCGGTGGCGGCGTTCCAAATTTGGGATCACGCCTTCAAACGTTGTTTCAAAACTGCGCCCACTGCTTAATGGTACGCGGTAACGTTGGCTGCCGGTACCATAAAGTACTTTTTGCAGTTCGTCTGCGGTTAAATCTTTAACAACGGTCTGAATAGAAAAGCCATTGGCTTCGGCCATAGCCGCAACCTGCTTCATGTACCATGTGTCGATGCGGATACGGTTCCAGGGGCGAATCGCACCTTCGGCAATTGTTAGGCTTGGATTCAAAATAAGTTCAGGGTCGACTTCAAGCCGGTTGCCCAGACCAGTACATACCGGGCAGGCTCCATGCGGCGAGTTAAAACTAAACAGGCGCGGCGCGAGTTCGGGTATTTCTACCTCTGGGTGGTCAATACATGCATACCGCTGGCTGTACGACTTTTCGGTCTCGTCGTCGGCATTAACAACGCGCACGACACCTTCGGCAAGTTCAAGCGCTTGCTCGGTGCTTTGTGCAATGCGGCCACGATTATCTGTGTTGTTGACGACGCGGTCAACGACAACCTCTATATTATGCTTTTTATTTTTTTCGAGCTGCGGAAATTCTTCAAGTGTGTACACAATGCCGTCCACGCGCGCGCGAGCAAAACCAGCACGTTGATACTGTTCAGGGATGTGGGCGAATTCACCTTTTTTATCGGTGACAACGGGCGCCAAAATCATCAAGCGTGAGCCTTCGGGCAAGCTCGTAATCTCGTCGACGATCTGTTGTGGCGAGCGCCGCGTAACCTCGCTGCCGTCAATTGGGCAATGTGGCACGCCAATGCGCGCGTATAGCAAACGCAAGTAATCATACAATTCGGTGACGGTTGCAACGGTAGAACGTGGGTTGCGGCTGGTCGATTTTTGGTCAATGCTAATAGCCGGGCTTAAACCATCAATTTGGTCGACATCTGGTTTTTCCATTAAGCCCAAAAATTGGCGGGCATACGAACTAAGTGATTCGACATAGCGGCGCTGTCCTTCGGCGTAAATTGTGTCAAAAGCAAGCGAAGACTTACCGGAACCCGAAAGCCCAGTAATCACCACTAACTTGTCGCGCGGCACAGTTACGTCAATATTTTTGAGGTTGTGCTCGCGGGCGCCTCGTACAACTATCTCTGTCGACATATCGCATACAATTATATAACAATTGCCGATTTTAAGATAGTTTAGCCACATACTTTCGGTTGACAGTCGGCTAAATTTATTAGTAACATAAGGCAACGCACTTTTCACTGCTCTGTGTAAGGGGTAATTATGGTCAGCACTCGACTGGGCGAGGCATTACCGCAGCCAAAATATATCGAGTTGAAGCGGCTTAGCAGCCGATCTAGGTTGCACATCCTCTTCAGCGAGACGCTCGACGGGCAGACCATCGAACGAGTACGCAACCAATTACTGTGCATTACCGGTGTTCAACGCGTCGATTCAAGCGATAACGGCATTGCGTTTGCAGTGCTTCTCATGAGCGGCTCCGAACCTTGCATGGTAATCAACCGGATCCGGAATGTCTTTCGGCCAATGTTCCCGTTTAGCGGAACAGGCGTCATTCGTTCGATGCCCAGCAAACACGAGGGCCACAAGGCGTTCTACATTGTTGTTGACCTGCAAGGGACAAACCGCAGCGAACAGGATTTACTCGAATCGGTCGGCACAAGTCGCCAAGACGTGCCGCTGACCGAAATCATCGCAATTGATCTGCCACGCAAACAATTTGCCCAAAAACTGGGCGACAACAGACTTGAAATTCGGTTGCTCGTGCCTGATGATCGGTGCGCCGTGTTCTCTGTCGTCTGGCTCATGCGGCAAGTGACGATGGCCATGGGCATCTGGCTCACCACCTACAAAGAACAGTGACTTGCGGGCTCGCGGGGTGGCACTTTGCTACCCCGCAGCCAGTCACTCTGCAAGATCCCCCTTTTTCCAGGGGGTGTTTTTTAGAAGCGGGCTATAAATATCTTCGTCGATACTAATATGCAACTTGGCCAATTCTTCGGTGGACGGATTGCGCGGTTGGAACTCAACAAATGACACATCTTCGATTACGGCCAGTGGCGTTTGCTCACTCCCCTCGCCCATAAGGAGCACGGCGGCTGCAGCTAGACCATTCGCAATATTATTATTCTGAAACATCATCTCGCGACCAAAAATATCTGTCGTGCCAATATAACTTTTAAGTGCCGCAAAGCCACTGTGGGCAATCCCTAAACCCGTTGTACCCCATTGGAATGGCCGCGTTGTACTATCGGTCATAACAACGCCAAGGTGTTTAAGCCCAAATTTTTTGGTTAAATAATCGCGGATATAATTAACGCTGGCCTGCAAATCGGCTGGCCATAAAATGTAATTACCATCGGCATTTGATTCATCAATACCGCCTGCCGCCACAAGCAAATTATGTGCAATGCTAAGCGTAACATTATAAGGATTGTCTTCGCGCGGTAAGTAATAGGCGCTGTGCTGTTTTACTAAATCGTTTTTTTCGATGCCGGTCATGGGCACTGCGCGATTTTCGCACATTGACACAATCTTGGCGGCAATAGCAATGACGGTGTCTTCATGCAGTTCAGTGATGTATGTATCTAGAAACTCAGTAAGTGTGCAGTCGCCCGGACGGACCTTACTTACTTTAATAGTACGGACATTCATATTATTCGCCCTCCGGCGCAATGCTTTCGGCCCATAGTTGTAGCTCGCTGAGGGCAAAAAGTGATTCAGTTGTTTTAGCCTGCGCCATAAGCTGGGTGAGTTGCTGCATATATTTAGGCAAATCTTGGGCCAAGCGGGCAGCACGATATGCCTCCCAATCGGCGCGTTCTGTTTCGTTTAAGCTCTGCGGAAAATTACGACCTTTGTAGCGGACAAGCAAATTGGCGAGGCGCTCGTCCTTAAAATCAGGCGTAAAATCTGCCAATGCGGTAGCATCAGCAGCCCGGACTGCACTCATTTTAGGTTTATCTACATCTGTTAAAAAGCCGTTGTATAACTGCGCGTCAGGGTCGTCGGTTTTAGCAAAACCGCCGCGAGCGAATACGTCACGCAGCTTGTCGGCCAAATCGCTGCGTCGCAAAACTGCTAGGTTCTTAGCAATCAACTGCATATCTAGCTTGAGCCTGTCCTGCGCTTCTTTATCAAGCACACCAACAGGGGCGACTGCCGGACAACGATTATACGCCAACTCTTTGGCGGGCAATGGCACAAAACCTTCCATTTGGCGTTTTTCGTAGTTGGCAAAACGAATAGTTTTGAGGTCTTCAACAGACATGGCCATCCAATCGGTAGGGTCGTGGCGCAAATCGTACACAATGACGGTACCTGGCGTACTGCCCGGTGCTAACGGGTAGGCAACGGTTGTGTGCAAAGTGTCTTTAGGGTAGCGGCCAGAAGTGTAGATAAACGGTTGTGGATCATCAAGGTTAACAACCCTGGCAACTTCGTTTTTACTGCGTAATTTTAGCAAATAATCGTACATTTTTGGCTGCTTTTGCTTTAAGAGTTTAGCGACGCCGATCAGCGCCAGCACGTCACTAAGCGCATCATGGGCATGGGCGTGATCGAGACCATTTTGGGCGCTTAGTAATTCGAGACGGTTTGTGGGGTGACCGTCTTCGGTAAATGGCCACTTAATGCCCTGGGGGCGCAGGGCACGTGTCATGCGGACGACATCGAGCAAATCCCAGCGACTACGACTATCCTGCCATGCCCACTCGTAAGGGTCAAAAAAATTGCGGTACAAACTGTAGCGCAAAAATTCATCATCAAAACGCACATTGTTAAAACCTGTCACAATGGTGCCTGGGGTAAATACTTGATCGTGTAATAATTGCAGGAATTCGGCTTCGGCGTAGCCTTCTTCGATGGTTTTTTGGGGCGTAATACCGGTGACTAAAATTGCGCTAGGGTCGGGCAGGACTTCTTCGGTGAGCCGAACGAGCACATTAATAGGGTCGCCAACTGGGTTTAGGTCCATGTCGGTACGTTGGCCGGCAAACTGCATAATACGCTGGCGACGAGGGTCAAGACCTGATGTTTCTAAATCGTAAAAAAAGTAACTACTATCCATTGCCTATAGTTTGGCTGCTTACCGCTAAAAAGTCAAAAGCTTGACTAGCATAACCGTGTGTATTTTTATTATAGATGTCCCACATTACAGGGAGTACATATGAAAAAGGTCATACTGCCGACTGACTTACTGGCAGCAGCACTTACTGCATTGGGCCAAAAACTGCAAGTCGAGACCGCGTATGGCAACAGTGCTCAAAATATAGCACAGTTGAAGGCTCTGCGGCAGCGCACCGAAGATGCATTGAACGGGCTGTACGACGACCCTATTGAGCCACTGCGGCACTTCAAGGCATATCTTGCGGACGATAAGACCGTACGGCGTGCAAATGTATATGCCGCGTTTGAAACTTTTATTGGGCGAGTCGCCGACAATGTAAGGAATCAGGGGCCAGAAACGCTTGATTCTATCGTCGCTCTCGTCGAACTGGCCACTCCAGAATATGCAAAGGCCGTAGACCAGAGTCTAAGTAATGCCACTTTTCATTTGGTAAAGACTTTGGCTTCTAAAGTGGTACCAGACGAGAACAAGTTTAGTTGTCTTTTGGAAGTCTTTCGGCGGTCCGATGCCCAGATTCTTTGCGGTGCAGGGGTGCCCGGCACCTTTTTCGATCACTGCGAGACAATCGCCGACCTATTTGACGCAGCGTTTTTTCTCCTCATTCTTGAGGAGATCGGTCACAAAACCAGCCTGCTTACGGATGGTGATACCAATGGCGAACACTAGCAGAATCGCCAAGGACCTCGCAGTGCTCGCCTTGCAAGCTCTGGCGGCAATGGTAAGCGACGAGATTAACAATGCGCCAAATGCCAAAAATGTTGTTGACCTGCGCAACAAATACGCAGAAATTGCGGCTGTACTCGTTAGTATAAATGCACCGATTATCTCGGAGAAGGATGCGGCGGTTGCAGTTGTCCGCGACCAAGGGACTTTGGCTACTAACGAAGTCCTGTGCTCGTTGCAAAAACTACACGTTGCCTCCGACAATGCACTGTACGTAAATCACGATTGGTCGGCTGCCGGTCAAGTCATACGCGATGTCATTGGGAATCAAGACGATCTAGCCACTGACTCGCAAGTTTTTGCACAATCATTGATCGAAGCTATTCACAATTTGCCCGACCATTACAAGCTGCTTCTGCTTCACGAGGTCGAACGGTATGCGGGTGCACTCAAAGTCGATCCGCTCGTGGCGTCGACATTTTCATTCGCGCCGACCTATGGCAAACTGCTTGATTGCATTGTAGCCGAAGCCCTAATGGCGCGCATAGATACTGAACTGTAACATGGTGACGGGGTCATACGCATACGTGCGTCCCTGGCCCTCATCTATAATTATCTACAAGGTAGTGACCCGGTGCTGCCATGTTGGCAACACCGGGCTACGGTTACTGCGCTCTGAGCAGCGGCACGCGCCGACGGCGGTCTCGCAGCCAGTCCGGCAAACAAGCAGCACGATACTGCGTTGTAGTAGCTGGAACGTGGTGCAAATTATGGCCGGCCAACAGGGGGACGACCGGCGACTCTCGCAGTTGCTGCGGCTTGGTAAACCAATCGAAAGTCATAGGCGTCTCCTGTACTGTGAGCGTGCGTTTGCGGCGCTAGCAGCGGTGCGTTTGTCAGCTGCGCTTCGGAAGCGCTTGGCCGTCGTAGGTCTCAACCGGCGTGAATGGACCAGTCTGAGGGTCCCTCGGCGGAGCGGCGATCTCGACCCCAGCTTCATCATCAAACTGTAACGGTGTGCAACGCATACTGTAGCTCCTCAAAGTGAGACTGCAGATTATCGGCATTAACCGACTTAATTATTATACCAATTTATGCTTCATATGTAAGGCGATGACCACCGTTATGACCAATAATAATGGTATCGCCGGGCTGAATACCTTGACGCTCAAGCTCGTGAGTAATACCATTGCGGCGCATAATATCGCGCAATCGGCGGACCCCAGGTTCGCTAGTGAAGTTGGTGCGGCCGGCAAATTTTTCGATTTTTTGCCCGGTCACTATAAATTCGCCTTCGCTGTGTTCGACATGCCAAGCGTCTGCTTCGGCCGCGTTATTTAGCGCGATAATAGGCACGGTTGGTCCTTGCACCGCTGGTTCGACTACTTTACGCGCTGCTTCGACCAGAGTCTTAGCACGGCGTAGCACATCAGTAATGCCAATGTGTGCCTGTGACGAAATTGCCGTCACATATGTATCTTTTGGCACCACCTTTTTGAGTGCGGCAATCTGCTCAGCAATGCCGTCTTCGGGCAAACCGTCGATTTTAGTAAGCACCACAATTTGCGGACGACTGGCTAGCGTTTTATTGTACGCTTTAAGCTCATCATTAATTGTTACGTAGGCTGCAGCGACATCTTTTTCGTAGATATCAACAAGGTGCAGCAACACCTGAGTACGTTCGACGTGCCGTAAGAATGCGTCGCCAAGGCCTTTGCCCTGACTAGCGCCTTCGATGAGGCCAGGGATATCGGCAATAAGCAGGCTTTCATTGTCAATGTCTGCCACGCCTAGATTTGGGGTAAGCGTAGTGAACGGGTAATCGCCAATTTCGGGTTTTGCGTTACTGACAACCGATAAGAATGTCGACTTACCTGCATTTGGAAATCCCACTAAACCGACATCGGCCAAAAGTTTGAGTTCTAGCGTGACCTCTTTATCTTCGCCTTTTTCGCCGACTTCAGCGACACGTGGCGCCTGCCGCACTGATGATTTAAAGTGGGCATTGCCAAATCCGCCGTCGCCACCACGTGCAATGATTTCGCGTTGGCCAGGAGTAATTAAATCAGCAATAATCTTTTCGCCATCAAAAACCTGCGTGCCAATAGGTACTTTGACAAATAAATCTTCGCCGCCGCGTCCACGTTGTTGACGTCGGAAACCAGCAGTACCATTTTGCGCGGCAAGCTCTTGCTTAAAGCGGAAGCTGGCCAGCGTGTTTTCGTTACTGTCCGCCACAAAAACAACGCTGCCGCCTTTACCGCCATCGCCACCAGCTGGGCCACCTTTTTCGACGAATTTTTCGTGTCTAAAACTAACGCAGCCATCGCCGCCATTGCCAGCCTTAACATGCACAATAACTTTATCAACAAACATGCATTCTATTGTAACAGATATTAGTGAATGTAATTGTAGTTGCCGATCTGAGAAGTAGGAATGGTGCGATAAGAGATAACATTCCAGCCGGCGTAGTTCATTTCAGATACGTAAGCGCTACCGTCGGCGTTAACACGTTCAACAACACCAACATGACCTAAACCACCCCAACCACCGCCGATCTGGAAGACGGCGCCAGCTTCAGGAGTTTTGTCAACACGGAAACCACCGGCACGTGCATACGTCGCCCACGTTACGGCGTTACCCCAGTTGCTGCCAATTGGGCGACCAAGTTCGGCACGACGGTTAAAGGCGTAGAAGGTACAGTAACCATACGCATAGCCGTTACCACCATAAATAGTTGGCGGGACAGAGCTAATAGTAATACCACTGTTGTAACGCGATGAAGATGCAACATAACCAGGACGTTCGTTAGCCGGCAATACACCATCTGGAATAAGAACGCGTGTACCAGGGTTCAAACCAGTCAATTCAAGGTCGTTATAGCTAACAATACGATCGGCGTCAGCCTGATATGTACTTGCAAGGCTAGCAGCAGTATCTCCGGCCTTAATGGTGTATACAACACCAGTTGCAGGCGGAATAACCAGCTGTTTGTTAGCACCGATGGCGTCAACGCTAAGGTTGTTTGCCCAGCGGATAGTATCTTCAGATACACCAAATTTAGTAGCAACCGTCTGAACAGTGTCAGCTGCCGTAGTCGTGTATGAAGTAAACCCCTTGTGGGAGCTAGTTTTTTCAATAATTTGTGGCTTTGTCAGCACACTGCTGTCAGTCTGCGCCAGATCAGTTTTGGCGTTAAGCGATACAGCTAAGTTTTGAACATTGTTTTGAACAGACAAATCGAGAGTTTGGGCAACACTGGAAGCAACTGTAGCGGCAGCAATTTGGTCAACCGAATTAGACTGTTCTAAAACAGTCTGGGAATTAAGACCAGGCGAAGCCTCGACAGGTGCCTTGTAACCAAGGACGATGATGCCCACAATACCAATAACTACTGCAACATGTGAACCAACCAAGGCCATATTAAGGCGTTTGGTCTTGCCACGAACTTGCGCAGCCTTATTTGTTGCAATATCGGTCAGAGCCTGTCCTGGTGAAAGAACGCCCAATGACCTATTCAGGGATGTGCCCTGAAACATATTGTGACTGATATGCGTCTCCGGACAACCTTGTTACCAAGGTGCCTCTTATACTTCCAGTCGTGTCTTTCTTCCATATTTTTATATTGGAACAGAGATGTGTCGACCGTTATGCTATTAGCTTATATTGTAAGTTGTAGCATCTCGTGCGACACGACGAGGGAAGAACACTGGTGCCAGCGGTAACTCCACTGAGGACTCCAAAGTGTATGTCCTTATTTTACGCACACTTGACGTATATGTCAATTTATTACTGTGTAAAACTAACCTCTATAACGGAGGTGGCGTTAATTACTCGCACACAATTTTTGGCAATAATTACTGATATTTGACTGATGTTCTTCTTCGGTGTGCGCAAAATGGGTCGTACCATCGTCCCCTGCCACAAAATAAAGGTAATCACCAGGGGCCGGATCCGTGACAGCTTGCAAAGCATTAAAGCTAAAATTGCCAATGGGACCAGGCGGCAGCCCTTTATACAAGCGCGTATTATATGGCGAATCAATCGTCGGCGAAGGTGTAACGCCCAATTGCGCCGCCGCATAATGGTACGTGACATCAGAGCCCAAGGTCACGCCTTGCTGTAGTCGCAGCTCAAACACTTGCGCGACCTGGCGACGATCACTGGCATTTGACACCTCCTGTTCAATAATCGAAGCTAACGTTATGCCCTGATACACACTAAACCCTTTTTGACTGAGTTTTTGCTTGATACCGTTATTGTCAATCTGCTTTTGGAGTTCATCAAAGCTCTGAATAAAAATACTTTCAAGCGATGTTTCAGAGGTAGCGTAAAAAGTATCTGGGTATAAATAGCCTTCGAGACTTGCGTTTGCCGGTTTATCTGCCAAAAGTGGGTGGTTGTAAATGTGCGCGTAGGCTTCATCAATTTGCGCAGACGTATAGCCATCGCTCATAAAGATCTTTTTGAGTTCAGCGAGCGTTTTACCGGGCAAAATCGTCACCTTAAACGTATCGACTTTACCCTGTTCGAGCCAGGCAAGCATTTCTTCGGGTGACTGATTCGGACTAAAGTTATATATACCGGTTTTGACTGTCGTTAAATCATGTAGCTTTACAAAGATCTGTAGCGCTAACGCACTTCTTATAAGGCCTTTTTGTTGGAGCTGTGAAATAACTTGGTCAATTGTCACCCCTTGTTCAACAGTAATAGCTATGTGACTTTGGGTAGTCGAATACGGCTTAAGCGCATCTTTATACCAAAAATACGCACCGATGATTGCAATCGCTACGGCTAATACAGCCGCGACAAGCCACCATTTTATGCGGGGCTTGGGCTTTTTAGCTACAAGTGGTTGGCTATTAATTGGGGGTAACTGAATTGATGGCGCCAACGGTGGCAAAGCCGACGTTTGCTGCGGCCGCACAGTTTGTGGTTGTCGACCACGGGGGCTTGGAGGCGTTACATCGTTCATACTTGATCCAAAAAATCCTGCAAAATTATGCTCGCCGCTTCGGCGTCGATATCGGCCTTAGTGTACGGCTTGCGGCGAGAAACAAGGCGCTCTTCGGCAATGACCGACGTGACGGATTCATCTTGCCAATGAATTGGCACATTGAGCGGTTGAAGCACTTGGTTCACGAACATTTCAACTGCCCGAGTTTGCGCCGTAGTTGCACCTGACTGATTACGTGGTCTACCGACAATAACATCTGTAACCTGGGAATCGGCAAAAATAGGCGGCAGATCGGTAGCGGCAGATTGTGTGGCGATGGTTGCAAGCGGTTGTGCGATCCTACCAATCGAGTCACCGAGCGCTACGCCTATGCGCTGTGTCCCAACATCGAGGCCAAGGTACACACGTTTACTGTCCATTACTACTGTTTTGCGAAACCGAGAATTTTATGTCTATTTTATTAGCGCCTGGCGCAGTGGTTACCCAGAATGGTGAAAATGTTACGTCAACGTTATCTACCCCGCTAATTTGGTTGACCAAGGCTTGTATTTCGCCAGATCGTTTGCCCGCTAACTGCGGCGCTAGCTTTGCGACGTCAATCTTTGGCCCAATGCGTTCCGTTGTGTCCATCCGCGCTGTATAATTGCCACCATCGGCTTTTTGGAAATTAGCAAATGACACAGTATTATCACCGAGGCTATAAATTTGCTGCTCATTTAAGCCTTGAAGCGCAGCATTGGCCGCATTAGTAAGAATTGTTTTTATATCGTTACGCGAAATCGCCACATAGGTATACGTTGTTTCGACAGTCAATTTTGCCGTTTGCGCCTGAGCGCCAACATCTGGGCTGACTGTCGGGGCACTTTGGTCGGCGCTAAAACTTTCTTCGATTATTTGTAGATCGGGCGTGAACTGTTTTTTAAGTTCTGCCTTAACCGCATTGACATCTTGGGAGGCAAGCTGCGTTTTTGCCTTATCAACATCAGCCTGCGATACAACCGTTACCGTCTGTTTTGTGCCACCGCTCATGGCACTACCGCTGGCTCCTAAGCCGCTAAAACCAGAAATTGTGTAGTTTTGAGCAGCCACGTTATAGTCTGTACCAATATTGCCCGCCGTAGCCGGCACCGTTGCCGTCCCGGCCTGAATGCCACCGCCAACAACCTTAGCGCCGGGAACAGTTACGGTGGAATCGTTGGTGAATGTATGACCATCAGCACCCGTAAAAGTCGTACCGGCCGGAACAGTCGTCTGATCACTACTGTTGCCATTGCTAATTGTCATTGTACCTTTTGCTTTATCGCCAATATCTTTAGTGCCCGTAGCGCTAAATTCGTTTGCGACAGACTTTTTGATCTGTTGGACAACAGGTTTAAGAACAAAATTAGTCGTGTCGCTTTGGGTGACACTCGGTCGCAGTACCAACGGTTTTTGGACATCAACATTGGTTGTTTTGGCGCTTATTGTAACCGTCGCATGCGGCGCAAACACAAAGGCCCATACCAAAAATAGGATTAAGGCCACCCCCAATCCGCCAAGCAATAGTAATCGTTTGCGGAATTTCTTAAAGTTTGGAATGCCCATTTTTGATTTGCCACCTAGCATTTTAGCAACCTGAGGCATTGCTTTTGCGGCTGGCTTTGGCGTTGGTTTGGCTGCATCAGCAATATCGACAGTACTGCTAATTGCATCGGCCGCAGTGGCTGCTTTAGCCGCTTCGCCGCTCAGCGACTTTGCAACATCGCCGACAGCTAGTTCTTGGCCATTTATAACTTCGTCTTCGGCAACTTTTGGCGCTTCAATTTGAGGCACCTCCGGTCGACTTTGTAAATTTTTAGCAACGGGCATTTTAACACCCGCCGCTAAAGCGGTTAAGGAATGATCGCTCGTAATAAGGACAACGCGCTTATCTATTTCATTGGCAGCTTTTTGCAACAATTTGAGGTTAACAACGCTCTGTAATACGCCAATGCGTTTTGGCGGCACCAAAGCAACAATTTTGGTATCAGCAGCTTTAACTTTGCCTATAATACCAGTAATGTCGTCTTCGATATCGATATAAATTACGTCTTTGTTCATGAGCTTAAAATTCGGTTAAAAGTATCTTTAAGGGAACTACCCGAGTCAGCGCTCCCCACAATCGTATCATACCCGACGCGCAGTAAACCCATAGCTGTAATAAAGGTGTGGTCGGTGACTTGACCGGTGGCGTCGATGATACCCTGAACTTCACTGGGTTGGATGCGTTGCACGGTAGGTTTGCGTGTAAAAGGCAATGTTTTATACCAATCGGTGGTTTCGAGTGTTTCGACGAGCTTTGTCAAACTAGCGCCGCCGCCACACAGTAACATGCGGCTGGGTAGGTGGTCAATGGCATCGAATTCACCAAGGGCAAGTTCCACACCGTTTATCCACACCTCTAAAGTTTTATCGAGCGCAGCGCTGATTTTTTTTCGAGCTTCAGCTTTAAGATTTTCGTGTTCGACATTTAGTTTGAGTTTTTCGGCGTCGTCAAAACTCAAATCCATATCTGTTGCGATAGTTTTAGTAAAGCTGCGGCCGCCAATACCGAACATTTTTGTCCCTTCAACACCGCCATCGTTAACAACACCAATGTCGGTCGTGCCACCACCAACATCAACTAAAATCGCGGTAAATGTACTGCTGGCATCGGTGCCGAGTACACTCCGGCTAACAGCAAATGGCTCGGCTGCAACCGCAATTAAATCGAGGTCGAGTTCTTGGGCCGTGCGCTCCAACGCGCCAATATGCACCATCGGCGCAAATGCCGTGTAAATTTGAATCGCAACATCTTTGCCCTGGAAACCGATTGGGTTGCTTACCTTGTAGCCGTCAATATGGATGCTGACAATAGCGCTGTTGACCAGCTTAATTTCGACGTCTTCGTTGCCGGTTTCCCAGGCGATTTGTTTTTGAGCTTTGGCGTGGGCGCGTTCTTGGACTTTTTCGATGATAAATTCCATTTCGCGCATATCGAGTGCAACATCTGGCTGCGGCCGCTTGTAACGAATAGTGTTCGTTATACCTTTAACCAGTTCACCGGCAATGCCAATGACCACTTTTTTGGCCTGAATGCCAGCCTGCTGCTCAGCGTCACTCAAAGCCGCTTCGCAGTTGCGCACAACGGCACCAATATCGGCAATGGCGCCAGAATGCATGTCACTTAAACCTTGGTGCTCGCGGCCAACGCCGATAATTTTAAGCTCATCACCGTCAATTTCGGCAATAAGCGCTTTAATAAATTCGGTCCCGATATCAAGCGCTAAAATGTGTTGCGGTCCCCTACCGCCAGGCGGCAGGGCTTGTTTGAGTTTGTCGAGAATCATCTGACAATAAGTATAGCATAAGCACGTCACGCGTACAGGTCAAAATATTTGACACGCTGATGTAAAAGGTGTATAAAGATGACACCTACGATACGCATATGAGGTGTAGCTTGCGCGGATTTAGCGTTTTGCAGACCGTCCTGATTGTGGGCGGAGCATTACTGCTTTGTGTCGCACTGTATCTGGCGGCGATCAATGTGCCGTTCATTCATGACTGGTTCGTCAACGAACTACAGACAACAAGACCGTAGGCGTCATTGCTACTATAATGGAACGCCGCAACCCTCAAGGTTAGGAAAAAGGTGGCACAAAAAAGAAGTAGTGGTGTAGGCTGTGTCGTGGTGGCGGGCGGGCTGATCGCTCTGTACATCACGGTCCACGCTGCATGGCCCGCTATAATGGATTTTTTCATACGCATGTGGGCATATCTTCCTCATCACTGATTTTAGCGGCAGGCCGTGCGAGCAATCACCACCGCTCGCGCGGGCCGCCATCAAAAATTTAGCCGGTCGAGCGCCACACCGCTCCCGGCTTTTCTCATCTCAAAAAAACGAACCGTCCGGTTTCGCGCAAACAGTACGCGCGAAACCGGACGTAGAGCAACCTACACTAGTGGCGAGCCTAACTTGCGCAGCCACGCAAACAGAGTCCGCCGGGTGATCGGTAAAAGCGGCAGGTCGCCCAAAGTGGCGATCGGCATCCACCACGCTTCGCGGTCTTTCCAGTTTGTATGAGGAATGACCTTGCTACGAAGTGTGACAAATATACGGAATTCGTGCCATCGACACGTGTAAGTGCCATCATCCTTGCGGGCTTGGGGGTCAAGCCGCAACCGACGGCGCGCGATCGACAGCGTTGCCACGTCTTGGGGATTAATACCTATCTTACAACGCAAAAACTCGAATATAGCTTCGATAGGTTCCGCCACAAGCAAACCACCCTCGATCAACGACCATGTGTTTGGAGTTCCCATTTTTGGGCCACGATGCACCAGTAGCACTTCATCGCCATAGCAGATGACAAAAGTGATAATTGGAAAATCGGCAAAGTTGGGGTCTTGTTTATGCCCAAGGGCGAGCTTTATCACCGACGCTAGTATATCCTCGTTGGCGTTACAAATGACTGGCCGCGAATCCGATCTCTGGTAGCTCATGCCACCAGCATACTACAGTTTTTATACAAGTGCAGCTTTAATACGGCGCACGCCGGCGCTGCTGGCTTCTTCTTTTAAGATTTTGAAGGTTTTGCCGCCTTCGGCTAACTGACCAGTGTGGGTGACGTGTGGGCCGCCGCAGATTTCGCGGCTGTAATTGACGCCATCAGGGTCGCCAACGGTGTAGACTTTTACGGTGTCGCCGTAGCGGTCGCCAAAGGCGCCGAGCACTTTGCCTAAAACGTCTTTGGTGGTTTCTTCGCGCCAGCTCATTGGCCAGTCTTTTTGGATTTGTTCGTTAACGATTTGTTCGACTTGTTTGATTTGGTCGGGCGTTACTTTTTCGGGGTGGCTAAAGTCAAAACGCAGGCGTTCGGCGGTGATGTTGCTGCCGCGCTGTATAACGTGGTCGCCCAAAACGTTGCGCAGGGCGCGATACATTAAGTGGGTGGCGGTGTGGTATTTGGTGGTGATTTCGCTATGGTCGGCTAGGCCACCTTTGAACTCGCCTTTGGTGGCGGTGCGGGAGCGGTCGCGTTGGGTTTGCATGCGGTGTTCGAATTCGTGGCGCCAGTTTTCGGGGACTTCAAGGTCGTTTTGGTAAGCTTCTTCGATGCAAAGTTCAACCGGGAAACCGTACGTGTCATAAAGCTTAAAGATGATTTCGCCGTCGATGGTCTTGCGACCAGCGGTCAGCTTACCGAATTCGTGGATACCTTTACGCAACGTCTGGCGGAAGATTTTCTCTTCCCGCACCAACGTGTCAATAACCTCTTGGCGGCGCTCGGCGACCTCTGGGTAATCATTGTGGTAGAGGTCAGCAATAACCGGCACGATCTGCTCACACAGGTTTTGCTCAATACCTAGGTCAAAGGCAAACCTGATTGCGCGGCGCATTAACCGCCGCATAACGTAGCCCTGTTCTTTGTTGCTAGGCACCACGCCGTCGACGGCCAAAAATGCGGCGCCGCGCAGGTGGTCACTGACAACGCGCATGGCGTTGGTGTGGCTGTCGTATTTTTTGCCGCTGAGTTCTTCTAGTCTTTGGACGATTGGCCATAGTACACTAATTTTGTATACGTCAGGGCTGTCAATGGCGGCGGCGGCAATGCGCTCTAAACCACCGCCATAGTCGACGTTTTGTTTTGGTAGTTTTTCAAAACCAGTTTCTGTCTTGATATATTCCATAAATACACTGTTACCAAGTTCTATAAACCGGCCGCAATCGCAGTTAACGTGGCATTTTTCGCCGTATTCTGGATTGTGTTGCACAGATGGAAACAGATAGAACATTTCGGTGTCAGGGCCGCCTGGCTCGCCAACGGGCATATCTTTTGCTTTACCGGCACGGCACCACCAGTTCTTTTCGCGGTAAAACGAAATGCGGGCATCTTGGCCACCAACCTTAGCGCCATTTTCTTCAGTGCCGAGTTCAATTTGATCGTAATCAACACCTGCTTTTTTAAAAATTTCGGTCCAAATTGCTGCGCTTTCGGTGTCTTTAGGGATATTTGCTGTTTCGTCGCCACTAAAGCACGATACGTAAATACGGCTTGGGTCGAGGCCAACTTTTTGCGTCAGAAACTCCCAAAACCAATTGATTTGTTCTTGCTTAAAGTAATCGCCCAAACTCCAGTTACCAAGCATTTCAAAAAAGGTGGTGTGGCGGTTGTCCCCGACTTCTTCGATGTCTTGCACGCGAATGCAGGCCTGAGCATCAACTAACTGCGTACCCGCCGGGTGTTCCTCCCCTAATAAATATGGCAGCAGTGGCTGCATACCTGACCCAGTAAATAACGTAGTCGGGTCGTTTTGCGGCACCAAAAGCGCGCGCGGAATAACTGTGTGTTTACGGTCTTTAAAAAAATCTAAGTAAGCTTGGCGGATTTGTTGGGCGTTCATAACAGATTGATTATAGCAGATTTAAATAGAAAATGCCCCGGTATCGCCGTAAAAAACAGCAAATCGGGGCATGAGTGCTTTGTCTTTGCCTAAAAAGGCCCGCGTACAAAGCTAAGCGGTGGTGGCCGGCGCGCGCGTACTGCACACGCCGGCCACCAGGTGATGCGACCGCTACCGGTTGAATCTGCTCATCAGAGCAGACACGTTGACCGTCAGCGAATCGTTCGCCTCCTTCAACGCAGCCTGCGCGTCCTGGATCCACTTGCGGAGCTGGTTAAGCTCCGACGGGATCAGGGCGTCGTCGACGTCGAAGACTTGCAGCCTGTTGTACAGAGCGTCGGAAAGCTTGTTTCCTTCGTCCACCAACAGGTTGTTGGCGCGGTCACGGAGACCCTGCGCCAAGGGCAACAGCTTGGCAACCTCGGCGTCGTTGTCAGCACGAACGCGCTGTAACTGGGCGAGTTCACCACGCAACCTGGCCACCAAGGCCGTCGCGTCCTCCTCCCAACGCTGCAGTCGTTCCAGCGACGGGTTGTAGGGGAAACAGCTGGCCTCGTACAAGGCCATGCGCACGTCGGGTGGCAGGGCAAGGTTACGCGTGTGCTTTTCGGCCAGCATGCCGATGTCGGCGAGCAGCGGCTGCAACGCCACGATCTTCTCTTCGACGACAGCCTTGGCTTGCGCCTCGGCCTTGATCTTGTCGAGAATGCCGACCGACAGGTTGCGCTTCGCCTCTGCCTCGTCCTTGTCACGAGTCCAGAACGACACGAACCACGGGTGCGAATCCAAGTAGCGATCCGCATAGGGTGCCACCGCCCCGTATGCCAACAGCGCCTTGCCGGTGTCATCGCTGCCGTAGATGCAGACCATGACATCGGGGATGGCGTCATCGACCAACGGGTTGGGAAGGGACAAATCGGGCCGTCCCCACGACTCCCACAGGTGACGAACCTTGTAGGCCGCCAGGTCCTTGGCCGGCACCTCGCTGAGAGGCACCCGAACCTGCACTCTGCCAAGCGGGTGCTCGGCGAACTGCAATTCGCACAGTGCCAGCGCGGTTTTTCCGTCCGGAGACACCGAGACCAGCTCGACAAACACGCGCGTGCTGCGAGCATGCACGACATCCATTGGGATGTCCGTGCCCTCTACGGTCACATGCGGATCGCCGCGCTTGTCGGTCCAGTGGCGCAGGTGACCTATTGCCGAGAAACTACTCGTCAGGCCATCCTGCTGGTTGCCAAAAACGGAACCATGCACGGGGTGCCAACTGTGGTTCACGTACTCCATCGACTGCACGATGGTCAGCAACTCGATGAAAATCGCCTTCATGTCGTCGCCAGCCGTCTCGAAGACAGCGGGCTCCGGCAATTCGACGTCGAGCTGCTTGAACAACGACACCAGTTGCAGGGCCGTGTTCCGGATCTCCTTGACGGAGTAACCGGTGAGCTTGCACCAGCCGGTGAAATCATGGCCCTTCAGCACGTAGCCGTCACCGGTTTTGTTGAGCCGCCCGAACATCCGCAGCGCTTCGGC